>Ga0163153_10001284_pt1 | contig 39874 bp, 33 predicted proteins | sample OliLakLV19MP6IB1_FD_148629 | JGI IMG/M metagenome (GOLD analysis project Ga0163153, IMG submission 148629) | Freshwater microbial mat bacterial communities from Lake Vanda, McMurdo Dry Valleys, Antarctica - Oligotrophic Lake LV.19.MP6.IB-1 | ecosystem: Environmental > Aquatic > Freshwater >... | reverse complement strand
CAGCGACTCGCGGACCAGATCCCGCACAAAGTGCGCCAGATGCCCTGCGGGCACGCGCTCTTGAATCGACGGAGGAAGCAGGACTAACTGATCGATGTCCCAGGATTTGAATGTTTTAGCCATACCGTCTAGAAACCACAGTGCCCACTGGGTGTCCAGTCCAAAATTGAGGATTACTCGGACAGGCTCCTAGCAAGAAGAAATTCAAGGTATCCTCCCAGACTGGCAGGATGATGCAACCTGTGTGACCACATCAATGGCCCGCTTAATTTACAGATACGGCACACTTTTGGTCCGTGAGCACCCTGGACTCTACTAGACTCGCATTCAATATCGGCAGAGGCTACGGACTCGGGGCCTGTTCGCCCGCAATTGGCGGATCAATTAAAGCGCTTCCATCTAACGCACCTCCATCAGGGACGAACGGGGATTCTTCCACCAATGGTAGCACTGGAGGAGAGGGCACAGTCCCTTGCGGAACGATCGGGGCCGATGAGGGACTCGGGTGTTGGAAGACCCAATCACGATAGGTGGTACGCCCCTCAAAATGCCGGACAGCAAAAGGGAAATTGCGCTGTCGAAACGGCTTCGCGCGGCTCTTACTCCGAACACCCATGATGCCGCCTGTCGGCGCCCGAAGATACTCCCATTCTCCGTGCTCCATTGGATCAAGATAGACCTTGCGCAAGAACGGTTTGGGCAATCTCGTGAGGTCAGCCAACGTCTGGGGATAGACCTCTCCCGGCATCACACGGCCAGCCTTAATCGTCGCAGAATATAACGCGAGCGCATTCTGAATCTCGATCCCTTTGGCCAAAAGATCCATCTCAAGCTCCCGTTGCACAGTCGTTTTCCATTGCTTTGCCGCAGCAGTCGTGGCAATCCCGATGAGGACGATGGCGAACATGAGCATGAGGTAGGTCACCCCTCGCTCATTGATGCTGCTCTGGCGGTGGCTGATGGCCATTGAACTGTTGGCAGACTGTAAAGCACTAGTGTGGCTTGCTCGAACTTCTATGGTCTGCATGTGTGGCACAACAAGAATGTATTCCCGCAGGAGGCTCAAAAAGTCCGTCCAGCAAGGCCGCAGCGAGCGAAGAGGCGAGGCGTACGCTTCGGTACGTTGAGTCTCTGAGCGATGCGAGAACGCCGCTGGCGGACTTTTTCAGCCTCCTGCTATGGTTGTACGGGAGCTTCTTCGGAAAGCACTACAATATGTTCCACTCGTGATTGACGGTCTAGCAACGTCACACTCTCGTGTGTAATCGCTTTCACCACAACATGATCCTCAACAGTTTCTCCTATTCGGACGACATGAAGGTCGTCCTCCTTCGTGAGCACAGCCATTTCACCTTTCTTTCGCGATACCTCATCCAACCGTACAAACCCGAGATAGTGGAATAAGGCTAACCCTGCAAGAGCCGCCTGCTGGCGCAGAGCCTGCTCCGAGCCGGCATCGACCTCTGGCCGATTCGCATTGGCAGCCCTCGAATTATCAGCGCGAGGCGGTGCAAAGATATTGCGTGGTGGTGTAAAGGTCATCTCCCGTTGAGTCCGCGTGGCTGCGAGGAAATTGAGTTGCACATGCAACCCGTCCACTCTTCCACGAGTTGGTCGAGGCGTAGAAGCAAGGCCGCTTACATTCATCAGCGGCACACGCTCGGGTTCTTCCACAGTCAGCCATTCCCACGCAACAATTCCACCCCAGAGCAGACCTAACCCAACTAATGCCGTTATTTTCTTTTGATTCGTCGTCAGCATCTCTAGGTACTATTGAAGCGCCGGTTTGTTAGGCTCACTTCGAAGATATGTGGCAATCTTAATGTCGAAGGTCAACGTCTGGCTTTGCTGAGTATCTGAGGGCACAAGTTCCAAATCCTCGATGTAGACCAATTCCTCAGCCGTCTCCAGGTCATGAAGAAACCGCCGAAGATCCTCGTAACGACCGGTCATAGTACCCTGGAGTACCCCCTTATTCGTATTGGAGACGAGAGTGGGCTCAGTCTTGTAGGAGAGCGCCGGGAGGATCACACCATCACGCTTTGCCTCCTCAGTAATGCCCAGCGCTAAGGGCGCAAAGTCCCGTTCAACCGGCAAGACCGACCACACCTGCGCAAGATCTTTCCGCGCTTTCTGCGCCACCTTATGGTGTGTGAATTCTTGACGGGCTCGATTCCATTCCAATTCCAATTTCGCGAGACTCTGCTCGGTCCCTTCCACTCCAATGGTACGGACTGCCCACAAGACTCCTGCCAACAGCAATACCAGTGCGAGCCATGGAATCAACATCCCATAGGGTTTTCGCAGCTGTTGGAGAATGATGTCCATGATGTCGCTCTATACACCCGGTGGCCGATAATGGAGCGTCAGGTCGAACTCAAACAATCCATCCGGCCTCACTCGGTGCTGGCCCAGCACAGGATCGTAGAAGGCGGCGTGGTCTTGTAATGTGACCGTCAATACCGTCACATCTTCGACGGTCACCGCCAACCCTGTCATGTGTACGACTACGCCCCCCGGATCCAAGCGTATACTCTTAAGCGACACCTGCCGGGGAATGGCCGCTTCAAGCGCGGACAGAAACTGTGTCCAGGAAAAATGCCGCTTCGTGAGCACCTCGTTCGCCAAACTGACTTCCCCCTGTAACTGCTGCAACGAAGGCCCGGAAAGATCAATGCCCTCTTGTTGAGCCTGTGCAAGGAGCTGATGATCTTGCATGCGAACATGATCGAGGCCTGCCTGCACGTCCTGGAGATCGCGCACGGTCATGCCTGTCTGGATTGCACTCCAAAGGATTGTGCCTCCAATGATCCCGCAGAGCGCAACCAACATCCAGCGGGTAGGCACAACATACCATCGGTATCGGCTACTCAGTTCGATGTGAAAATATCGCGACCTGTCGGCGACCGTACGAATGGATGTCCATCCAAGCGCCATCATCTACATCACCCCTGCCACAACAGGAAGGGTTGCCCACGACGTACTTCCACCATCATGAGTCCACCCGGCCCGTTCGACGGCTCTCCAGTCCAGCCGCTCAATCGACAGGCTGAGTTCTCTATTCAGCGCCTGTTCAATAGTCGGGAATGTGCAATCGCCGGCGAAGACCATATCCGTCACATTCAGGTCTGGAAAATGGTCGCGACACGCACGAAGCGACGCCGCACATTCCTGGACAATGCTATCAGCCATGCCGCTACCACTACTCTCGTCATCCTGTAAACCATCGTCACGCAACAGCTTCGTCCTGACAAACGCCAATCGACCTTCCTGCATGACGAAACAGGTCAAGCCGCCGTCGGATACACTGACCCAAAGCAAATCGCGACCCAAACGTTTTCGACCACCTGCCGCTTTCAGCCAGAGATTAAAGAGACGGAAGCTGGTCACTCCGATCTCTTGGGGAAGTAATCCGACTGATTCACAGAGCGACTCATATTGCTTCAAGATGGCTTCTTGAATCGTCACGGCTAGGACAACATGGGAATGCTCACCTCTTGCTCTCTGTGAGGGGAACCCCTGCCAAACAATTTTGGCTCCCGCCAGTGGCAACAGCTGTTCCTGCCCAAGGCGCCAGCGGATCAATGCCTCTTGTTCCTCCGCTTGCACCGGAAATTGTTCTAACTGCAGCACCGTCGCGCGTACCGATAGATCCGGTAACATCAACACAATCGGGCATGGAACCTCAGACTGCCATACACGTCCTGCAACTCCACTATCTTGCCTCGGCCCCGCAAGCGACCGCAGACAACTTTCAACCGCAGGCATGTCAGTCAGGTTCAGATCTATCGGGGACAGCTTGATCGCCTCGGGCGGCGCTGGTGAGAGCGTGCACCGGTAGTGATACCGCCCCCTCCAGGTGCGGACGGCTTCTCCCCATGCGAGAGTCTGCGCCCCGATTTTCAAACAATGCCGCGGACGACTGGCGGTCATCCCCCACATGGTTTACCCTTCCTCGCTGAACGTGACTCGATTGATCTCGCGCAAGGTGGTGGAACCTTCCAGCACCTTTCTGAGCGCGGACTGCCGCAGCGTGATCATCCCGCTGGTCACCGCACGATAGCGGATCTCGGACAGGGGACGCTCAGCCAGAATCATTTCTTTGATCTCATCGTTCAGGTCCAGAAACTCCGTGATACACTTTCGTCCACGATAGCCGGTTCCATGACACTCCTGGCATCCTTTGCCTTCATAAAATGGCGAGTCTTTATATCCTTCGAAGTCGAGACCGGACTCTTCCGCCAGCGATTTGTCGAGCTTGACCGCCGTTCGACAGGCCACACACACCATTCGAACGAGCCGCTGGGCCAACACACAGTTCAACGCAGCCAAAAAGTTGTAGGCATCGATTCCCATTGAGGCAAACCGTCCAATGACATCGAACACATTGTTGGCATGCACCGTTGTCAACACCAAGTGCCCCGTGAGCGACGATTGGATGGCAATTTGTGCCGTCTCAGCATCGCGAATCTCGCCGACCATGATCTTGTCAGGGTCATGACGCAGGATGGATCGAAGCCCTCGCGCGAACGTCAGGCCTTTCTTCTCATTCACAGGAATCTGTACGACTCCTGACAACTGATACTCGACCGGGTCTTCGATTGTGATCAGCTTATCTTCTTTGATATTCATCTCCGTAATTGCCGCATACAGCGTCGTCGTCTTACCGCTGCCGGTCGGACCGGTCACCAGCACCATGCCGTAGGGTCGCGTAATCGCGCGACGAAACCGCTTCAGATCTTCTGCATTGAACCCGAGTCGCTCCAGCCGCAACGTCGAGACACCTGTCGTGATCGCCTCGCGGTCGAGAATACGCACGACGACTGATTCACCAAACACACTTGGAAGAATCGAGACGCGGAAATCGACGGTCTTTCGCTCCAACCGCATCCGAAAACTTCCATCTTGAGGCACCCGCCGCTCGGCGATATCCAAATCCGACATGACTTTCAACCGAGAGACCAACGGCGCATGGAGACGGATATCGAGCGGCTCCATGGCTGGGACGAGAATCCCATCGACCCGTAATTTCACCCTGGTGGCGCGGTCGGCGGCTTCGATGTGAATATCGCTGGCTCGACGCTGCATCGCGCTCAGGAGGATCGAATCCAATAGTTTCACGGCAGGACTCTGATCCTCTCCCGCTTGATCGATCGTGAGGACTTCCTCTCCTCGTTCGTCCTCCTTCACCAACACAGATCGATACTCCGCCTCGAGCTCCCGAAGGGCTTGACTGGAGCCTTCGCTGCGTTCCAGGGCCGCCAGGATTGCACTCCTAGAACTCACCACCAAATCCAAGGGATAACCCAAAAGCAGCTCCAGCTCGTCCAATGCCAGGAGATTCTGCGGATCGGGAATGGAGATGGTCAGGCGGCCTTGCTGTAGTGCAATCGGGATGAAGGGATGCCGCCGCATGAGTTTTACCGACATGGAATCATAGAACGATTGGTCGACTCGGAACTCCTGTAGAAGATCGCAGGGCAAGTCAAATTGGGCCGCCAAGGCACAGGCCAGCTGATCCTCAGAAAGAATTCCTTCACTGACCAGAGTTTGGCCGAAGACTGCTGTCACACCGCCCAATCGACTGAGGACCTGATCGAGCGTCTGCTTCGTCAGAATTCCCTGTTGGGACAGAACGTCTGCCAGTGTTGGTCGTGTCACAGTCCGTGCCATAGTTTTCTACTCACTTCTCGATACAGACGCACATACCACGCGGCGTGAATACATACAGCGCTACACTGCCCCGGCCATTTGAAAGACCGGCAAATACATGACAATGACGATCGCACCGACCAAGACTCCCATGATCAGGAGGAGTACCGGTTCAATCCACGTCGTTAATTGCGTGAGTCGTAGATCTAAATCTCCTTCGTAGAATTCAGCCACATCATGCAACATCGTAGGCAACGAACCAGTTTCCTCCCCGACCGACAGCATCTCCACTGCCAATTTTGGAAATATTTTTGGGCGATCCAGTGCAGCGGCCAGGGTGATCCCTTCGCGAATTTCAGCGACCGCGCCTGCGACTCCAACCGACACATATCGATTGGAGAGGGCGCCTCGTGCAATAGACAATGCCTCCACAAGCGGAGTGCCCCCGGCAAGGATCGTCGCAAGGGTGCGCATGAGTTGAACCGTATAATGCTTCACGAAAATCGGCCCCATGACGGGCACGCTCAAAGACAGCCGATCCACAGTCAGCCGCCCGGTCGGCGTCGTATAGTACGCTCGACCGGCAAGCCCAAGAGCAGCAAGCCCCATGAGTACAGGCACAACGTACGCTTGGCCTCCCGTCACCAAATCAAGCAGCAACTGTGTGGCGACGGGTAAGGATTTCGACGTCTCTGCATAGACCGATACGAACGTCGGCACAACATAACTCAGCAGAAACCCGATGACGGCAACCCCGACCAACACGAGAAAACCAGGATACGCCAGCGCTTTTGAGACCTTCTGACGCAATCCAATCATCAGTTTCAGATAGGCAATGAACCGCTGCAGTACTTCCGACAAATTTCCTGATTGTTCGCCGGCTTTGATCGTCGCAATATACAAATCTGAGAAATGAATCGGGTGTTTTGCCAGCGCTTCCGAAGCCGACGCACCGCCACGAATATCTTGTCGAACGGTCCGCAAGGCCTGCTGAAACCCTGAATGGTTGGTTCGCTCAATCAAGAGATCCCATACTCGCAACACGGGAAGACCGGCTTTCACGAGCGCAAGCAGCTCTTGATTAAACACCAAGAACTCCTGAATCGGCAGCTTACGGAACACGTGCCATCCCAGCCCCAAACCGGCTGTCGCTGCACCGCGCCGCTGTAAACGAAAGACCAGGAAACCCTGGCCCTCTAATTTGGCCCTGACGAGGTGTTCTTCCTCTCCTTCAGTCTGCCCATCAAGGGTCGAGCCATCAGGACGGGCCACTCTGTATGCAAATACTGCCATGGTCAGGCATGCACGAATGTCAGGCCTAGAACGGGGATGTCGGCTTACTGCGTCGATGTGCCCTGGTCGGCGCCGCTTTCCAATATGGGCCGATCATCCGGTAATCGTAGGGTCCGGCCAATGACAATCTTATTGTCAGTCAATTGGTTGAAAGTTCGCAGATGTTCGACATTCACATGATACCTCTGCGAGATATTCCAGAGTGTATCGCCGGGTTTCACCGAAACATGTTCCGGCGAATTCCCCTGCGGCTCACGCTCAGGCGAAGAGGTACCGTCGTTGGCTGAAACCGGCCGTAACGCCGGAGAAGCTGCCGCCATCTGAGGCGTCTCCTGAAACTCTGAGATCTGATTTCGTTGTGCAAACCCCTGCGTTGCGTTCTGACTCTTGTGTATCGCGCCGCCGGATGGGAGTGAAACGGCCTTCTGCCTGTCATGCGCGGGACCCGAGTTCCTGGTTCGTGAGGGCTGCTGCTGAAGTTCCTTCATCCGACCCTGTAATTGAAGATCCCCTTGGAGCACATGTGCCTGCTTCGCCCGAGCTGTGGCCAGTTCTTCCCGTTGCAACTCGATGACTTGCCGTGATTCGATGATCCGCCGTTCCGTTTCTCTGACCCGGCCTTCAAGCTGCGCCCGAGCGATCTGAGCTTCCGCCAACTCTCTACGCCGCACCTCAAGATCTGCCCTCAATTCAGCAATCATCCGTTGCGCATCGCGCACAGACGCTTTTAACGTGTCTGTCGTCAGCTCAAACTCAACCATCTCCGGCTCACGCATCGGCTCAAGCTCGCCGCACCCTGCGAATAACGCCGAGGCAAAGCCGACAGCACACAGGACGCCGACCCGCACCATCGGATACCAGGGGCGCGTTGGCTCTGCCAAAGCCGGGAACAGTCCGCAATGAAAATTATGAGCAGGCATCATTACCAACTATTATAGGGAGTGCCGTTCGTCCCCACATATTCGGCCCCTGAAAAGATATCGACCACACCCCCATTGACAGGATCAGAAATCTCTTGCCATGTGGTTGTCGCGCCGGTGAACGGATCCTTTGGGATTGCCCGCAGATACCCCGCGCCCACCAGTGCCGACAGAGACAGAGGATACTTTCCCTGATCGGCCTTGTGTTGATCCAACACATCGCGGAATGTCGAAAGATCCTGACGCAAGGCAGCCTCTCTGGCCTTCACAACCGACGATTGGTACGAGGGCACCGCCAGGGTGGCGAGAATGCCGATAATCGATACGACGATCATCAATTCCAGTAGGGTGAAACCATGTTGACCCCGTGCTCCACCCTTACCAATCTCGATATTTTGTGCCATCTAATGCTATATCCTGACTCTGTGTCATAACGTCATACACGTCATCCCCACACCAGTTCGATGCGTTCGAGGCATCCTTATAACATCGGATCAACCAATCGGCCTTGCCGGTCAAAGGATCAAGAGGAAGAGTCCTGAGATAACGCCTCGTCGTCGTACCTCTGAGCGTCGCCTCTGTACTGCTCAACTTGATCCCCAGCAGTGTGTCCAACGACTTCGGATAACCATACACACTCGTCACGTCTTTGCATGTCAGCTTATTCATGATGCACGCCGTCCCTAGTAACACGTCCCCGTCACGATTCCACTCCAGCTTAAACGTGTCGATAGCCGCCCGCATGATCCTCAACTGCTGTCGCAGTTCTATTTCATGAGTCCGTTTCGCCGAGAGACGGCTCAGCGGCATCGCGACAGAAGCAAGAACCATCACAATCGTCAGCGTGACCAGAAGCTCCAAAAGGGTCACGCCTGATTCTTTCACCGCACCCTCACAATACCTTTTCCTTCTTCGAGTGGTGTCGTAGAGGATCCCGTGGCGGAATCCACCAACGCCACACGCACAGGAGACACACCGGGCGCCTTGGCATAAAACGTGGCCGTCACGGTCCGCCCATCTGCCTGTCTCTCTGATGGGGCGACTTTGAACGCAACCGTCCCCACTTGCGTCACTGAGCTACCGGATGCCTGCTCACCTGCGCCGTCTAATTGGATGACCTCACCATTCAGGAGCGTTTTAAACTCCAACACCTGTGGATCATAATGAAGGTGGAATACGCCTTCCGCGGTTGAGCGAACCCGTTCATCAGTGATGGCGAGTTTCAACTCTTTTCCCACTTTGATCACCGACTCGTCCGGTCTAATCGAGGCAACCGACCCTACGGAAGCCATGGGAGTGAGTGACGCTGCAGCGGGTTTCCCTCCTCGTCCCCCTTTTGCTGTCCCTCCCGACGTAAAGAAGCCTGAACCAGAAACCCCACCGCCCATCATGGAAATCTTCTTCCCTTTTGGGGCAAACATCGGGCTCGTGGCATAGCTTGAATCCGTCCCGGACCAAAACACTTGCGTGCTGAACCCAGGAGGAGTATTCCCCTGAATAATGTGCGGTGTAATCGTCAGAATCACCTCGGTGGTGACCCGTTGAGTCCTAAAAGAACTCAAGAGATTGCCGATGAACGGGAGATCGCCGATCCAGGGGATCGTAGTGCGAGTCTTGCGGTCCTCTTCTTGGAGCAACCCTCCCAACACAATAGTTTCTCCATCTCTCACATTAAGCATGGTTTCCGCCGAGCGATTACCGAACTTAAACTGGGTAATGGGAGGACTGGCTTGAAGCGTCACTTGGTCGCCGAGACGAATGACTTCAATCTTCATCTTCAGAGACAGTTCATTTCCCAGATGAATGGAGGGCTCAACGGTCAATTTAACGCCGGTGTCGCGGAATTCGATCGAGGTCACGGTCGAAGTCGTCGGGACGGCGCCTGTTGCCGCTTGACCCGGCAAGACATTCGTTGTGGAAAGCAGGATCGGCTGCTTATCACCAATGTTAATCTCCGCCTTTTTATTGTTGACCACGCGAACTTTCGGCGCCGCAAGAGTCTTGGCATCGGTCACCTGTTTGAAGAAATCAAGCTGGATGTTGGTCGGAAGCTTAAAAAGGTAACTGTTCCCTCCGAGGTCGGCAAGTTGGCCTCGCGTGAATTGCTGCCCGATCGTTCCGGCGATCAATCCCGTAAACCCCGGAGGCACAAGTGCACCCGCGATTTGCTTGGGATAGGTCAGACCATAGGTCTGATCAACCGTGCGGTCGACTTCAAGAACCTCGACATCAAACAGCACTTCGGAGTCCATACGGTCGTTGGCCAGGATAATCTTTTCTGCCATTTCCAGTTTTTCTGGTTGGTCCCGAATGACAATCGTGTTCAATTGTTCATTGGCATGCATCCGCTTGGAATCGAGCATGCTCCGCAGCAACACCAGCATGTCTTTCGCTTTGGCATTGGACAAATAGAACGTCCGAATCATCAGATCTTGATACTGTTCCTGTTTCTGCTTGGTATTAGGGCTGACAATCATGACGCCTGGAGAGACGGTCTGGGCGAAGAGGCTATTGCTGTTGAGAATGAGATTGAAGGCCTCATCAAACGGCGTATCCTGAATGCTAATGGTCACCGGATCATTTCGAACATCCTTGTCGAAGATGAGGTTGATTCCCCTGGCCTTTCCAATCCCTTCCAACACTTCTTTCAGTCCGGCATTGCGGAACCGAAGTGTCACCGGTTGCTTTCGTCGATCGTCGCGGTTCAGCGCGTGCTGTTCTTCCGTAAGTTTAGCAATGCCCTCGAGGGGTTCCTTGAATGAGGGATCCATCTCAGCCGCCCTGGCATAAGCCTCCATGGCCTCGTCGGTCCGACCAAGCTGGGCTAGACGATCTGCCTCTCGATTCTGGCTGCGGGCATCATTCAAGCGAAGCGCTTCAAGCAGCCCCGATTGATGGTCGAGACTAGACGGTTCGATGATGAGTGCACGCTTAAACTGTTCCGATGCGAGATCAGGCTGATGTTCCTTGAGGTACGCCCGCCCTCGCTCCTCATACGCCGCCGCTTCGTGTTCTCGAGCCATGGCATATTTGCTCTGTAGCGTGGGATTGAATGGATCCTCTTTCAGCGCATGCTTATAGGCGAGACTGGCTTCCGCCCAATTACCTGCTGAGAGATGTTGGTCCCCACGCTTGATGTCAGGTGCATTGAGGTAGGCGCAGCCGGCAAGAAAGACCGTGGCTCCAATGGCAAACCATACTTTCACTGCGGTATGTCTCACAATATTATTGACCAAGATATTCATCGGTCACGCAACAGAGTTAGCGCCAAAAGATGAATAAAGAAAATCGACTGGAATGTGATGCCACAGGAAATCTATAGCAGCCTCTTTACAGTGGGGCAACGAGAATCAAGAAATCAGCTGACAGGAATCGACCGGTGTCCTGTCTGCTATGCCTCGCGCCCACATTGTTCAACGCAAGCCATGTAGAGCATGGTCGGCAGAGGATCACGTATATGAAGGTGACGTGAGGGACTCACGTTCCATAGTGAAGGAGCGAACGCCTGCCAGTTCACCAGCCAGGATCGCGAGGGCCGCTGGAAAACCATGGCATCAAAACCAGTGTGGAATGTGAACGCCAGTTGGGGGAATACCGTGTTCGCGGAATGATTTTCGACGAGTGTCAAATACGCGAACACGTATCTCGACGCGAGTACGATGCCGTGAACAATCTGCAGCGAGGAATCGAGCGGTTTCCGTTTGAGCCGAAACAGACTACGTGTGTCGCGTAACGACCACACGCCGGATGAAGTCTACTGTGAGAATCTACTCGCACGGCCTAAGCCAGCATGGGCACAATCCGCGTGGCTACGCTTAGCAGGATGCTCAAAAAGTCCGTCAGCGGCGTTCTCGCTTCACTCAGAGGCTCAACGTACCGAAGCGTACGCCTCGCCTCTTCGCTCGCTGCGGCCTTGCTTGGGACAAGGCGCGTCTCGGCGCGCTAGGATTGGGCGGGTGAGAAGTCTGGCCTTTTTGAGCATCCTGAGGTTATTTTGGCTTCAGCACCGTACGGGAAATTCCAATTATATGTTCAGCATCAACCAAGTTTTTCCGCAGCCTGTTAGAAGAAGGAATATCGGTGTCATCAGGCAGCCACAGAAGACTCCCCCGGTGTACACAGGCTCGTTTCCCACAGTCCTTACGCCTAAGACTACAGGGAACGGTCCCGGTGTAGCATGAAGGGTAATGGGGCCTGCTCCCCTTCTTATAAACGCCAGTACTTAAGCGTCTTAGGAAGTTTCGCCGGATCAAGCAGACATTTCACATCAATCACCACACCCTCTCGCTGGCTGCGAAGAGGTTTGAGCAGCTTCTTCAGCCCCATATCCGCATATCGACGATGGGCAACGGCCACAATAATTCCATCGATATCTTTGAGATCGTTCCACTTGCTCAAATGAATACCGTATTCTTCGACTGCCTCTTCCGATTGCGCGATCGGATCATGCACCAAAACTTGGACACCATACTCTCGCAGCTCGTGAATAATGTCGGGCACTCTGCTATTCCGCAAATCTGGCACATTCTCTTTAAACGTGAGGCCCAGGACGGCGACCTTGAGATCCTTCACCGGCCGAGCCAACTCACCCAAGCGTTTCATCGCCTGTTCCGCAACGAACTTTCCCATTCCATTGTTGATACGCCTCCCCGCGAGAATCACTTGGGGATGATAGCCCACCGACTCGGCTTTGCTCGTCAGATAGTACGGGTCAACTCCGATACAATGCCCTCCAACCAATCCAGGGGAAAACTTGAGAAAATTCCACTTAGTGCCCGCAGCCTCCAGAACTGACTTGGTATCAATCCCAAGACGATGAAAAATGAGCGCCAACTCGTTCATCAGCGCAATGTTCAGATCCCGCTGGGTATTTTCAATCACCTTTGCAGCTTCCGCAACCTTGATACTCGATGCTCGATGAATCCCCGCCTTAACGACAAGTTCGTAGGTCTTGGCAACAATCTCCAGCGTCGCGGCATCTTGAGCTGACACAACCTTGATGATCGTTTCCAGCGTATGTTCTTTGTCGCCCGGATTGATGCGTTCAGGAGAATACCCGAGCGTAAAGTCCACTCCACACTTCATCCCGGAGGCCTGCTCAAGAATAGGCAGACACACTTCTTCTGTAGCGCCGGGGTAGACCGTCGATTCGAAGACCACGATCGATCCAGGTGAAAGATTTGCCCCGATCAATTCAGATGATTTGCGAAGAGCCGTCAAATCCGGTTGAAGGGCTTCATTAATCGGCGTAGGGACGGCCACGATGATGAAATCTGCCGCTTTGAGATCGCTGGGCTGCCATGTGTACTGAACCTCAGTGGCTTTCAGATCTGCATCAGACACTTCACCGGTACGGTCAAGGCCCTTTTGTAATTCCGCTATCTTTGTCTTGTTGATATCAAAACCGATCACTCGCTGCCGTTTCCCAAACGCGACAGCGATGGGTAGGCCCACATAACCAAGGCCCACCACTGCAATCTTTCGCCCTTTCGACTGAGACATAACCCCCTCCATCCGTTTCGCTGAGAATGGCAGAATGTCGCGTTTCCGTCAACGAAGTTACGCGAGGCCGGCATACGGCACCTGTTCATTTTGGCAAAATGTATTGATCCATCTTTAGAATTCTTATGGCTTTCAGCGATTCGCCCCTTGACGTAACCGGACGCTACTGACCCTGGTTAGTGTGTTCCTGCATTCTCTCCAAGGCATCTTGATGTAGGATCTAACAGGGGATGGAGACACGGACTGAGATTTGTTACTTACATATATTCTGACATCAAATACAGTATATTTCTTTCATAAACTAGCCGTTTACGCCGAACAGGCTTGCATATCGAATCGTTGATGTTTTCCTCAGGCAGGCTCGTACGTACCCTTCAGAGTTGTTTTCATGACTTTACCTGAGCTGCTCTTGGGGAGTGATGGCAAGACGAAAATCTGTTTGGGTAGATGATGCGGTGGCATGCGGTTCTTGCAGAAAGAAGCCACCCGTTCCTTCAGGCCATTGGTTTCTCTTGCTCGAGGTACGACGAATGCTTTGACCGCCTCGCCGAGCACATCGTCCGGAATACCAATAACTGCGGCTTCCACCAGCTCGTCGAACTCCAGTAACACTTCCTCGATCTGCCGGCAGCTGACTTTTTCACCACGGCACTTCAAAAAATCCTTAGCCCGGTCGACGATATAGATGAACCCGTCTTCGTCGACTTTCGCCAGATCCCCCGTATACAGCGCGCCATTCTTGAACATCTCTTCCGACTCTTGCGGAGCTCGCCAATACCCCAGCGTGACGTTGGCGCCTTCCGCAACGATTTCTCCAACCTCGCCGGGTCGCACCTCTCTTCCTTCGTCATTCAAAACCCGAAGCGTCACGCCAGGGATACCTTTCCCGATAGAGCCGAGCTTCGACCCGAGAAATTCCGGAGGTAGATACGAAAGCCTGGCAGTAGCCTCTGTCTGCCCATACATGATGAACACCTGTGTGTTGGGCAGGGCTTCCTTCAGTTCTCGAATGAACGTCGGTGCGAGGTTACCGCCTGCTTGTTGCACATAGCGCAAATCAGGAAACTGTTTCTTTCGGAGGCTTGAGTTCCGCAGTAGAATCTGGAAGTGGCTTGGTACTCCGGCAAATCCCGTGCAGCGAGTGTCGATCATGCGTTGGATCACGGTCTCCGGATACATGAACCGTGAGTCCACGACGACTTCGCCTCCCATGTGAAGGTGTGTATGAAGGAGGGATGCGCCGTAGCAATAGTGAAACGGCAAAACGGCCATGATTCGATCCCGCTCCGTCAGGGAGAGGCATGAAATGATCGAGTCGGTGTTCGCGATGATGTTGGCGTGGGAGACCATCACACCGCGCGGATGACCTGTCGATCCTGACGTAAAGACCAGCGCCGCCAGATCATTGGGCTCTAGGGAGGTATAGCCGTGAGTGGCTATCGTATCCGCACCTAGGCTGGAAAAGTCTTGTTGGGACGCCGTTTGCCCGACGGGGGGCACAACCTTGTCGGTGAGAAGATGTCTTCCGGAGAACCTGGCACCTTGGGCTATCGCGACTGATCCCTGGGCACAGACGATTGGTGCCTCCGTCGTTTCAAGAACGTACTCGATGTCCCGAGATTGGCTGCTCGCCGCGATCGGCACGCAGACCAACCCTGCCTGCATGATTCCTAAGTAGCAGGCTACCCAAAAGAATGAGTTATCCCCGATGAGAAGGACTCGGTCGCCTTTTCGTATACCTCGCCTGAGCAGGTACGCCGCAACATGGTCGGTATGTGTGGTGAGCGCTCCATACGAATGACAGGTTTGCGGGAATCTAAGTGCGATCCGCAAAGGATCCTGACCGGCGAGCAAATAGTCCCTAACGTTCATCACCGTACTGATCATGATAGGTCTATGTTGGGATGAATCCTGAGATAGGCTAATCCATCACTAACGAATGCGCGTGCAGATAGCGCGCAACCTTTCGCTTGGATTCGATCATACCGTAGACACGCTGCACGACGTCTTCCTCTAAACCAACCACATTGACCAAATCTGCTGCGGGAAGCTCATGGTCTTTGCCATACAGGCAAAGGTCCATTTTGTCATACGGAAGCGTGAAGTAGAATTCCTCCTGCGACTGCTCCAGTGTATAGGTATCGGTCGTCGGGGGGCGACGCTGGATCTCTTCCGGCACTCCCAAATAGGCGGCGAGTTGATAGACCTGCGACTTGTATAAATGGGCGATGGGCTTGAAATCCGCTGCGCCGTCACCGTTCTTGACGAAGAATCCCTGGTCATACTCCAAACGATTCGGAGTGCCCGCCACGGCATACTGCAACAAATCTGCGTAATAGTACTCCACCATTTTCCGCGCGCGCTGCTTGAAATTAGTGGCGGCGACAATGCCCAGGTATGCCTCAGGCGTGAGGCGAACTTTCTTGATTTGTCCGTCCGGTGATTGGACAACGACGGAGAAGATTGCGTAGCGGCTGGCGTCGAGAAGCCCCGGCAGTACGATCTTGCATTTGTAGCCATCGCCGTATTCGGGAACAGCCAGTCTCACCGCGTCATCGCGCCGTTCATAGCAACGGGCCCCTTTAAGAACAGCGCTGATGTCCTCTAATGCAGATCTGGCCTTCAGGGCCGTGGCAACCAGTTGTCCGAGCCGGAGACTGTCCAGTGAAGAATCTGCCTCAGGTGTGAAGAGAATTTGAATACGTTCACTACCTAGGGCGCGAGCACATAGAAAGGCCACGACCGCGCTGTCAATGCCTCCAGATACTCCAATGACAGCGCCGCGGCGACGTAGCGGTTGAGAGAGGGTATTCCGAATCCAGGCTGTAATCCGCTCCGTTTCAGCTTCAGGATCGAGGCGGAGAATATCGGCTGAGAACGTCGAATGAGTCGCCATCTGTGTCACCTTCGCATGGACTAAAATGGTGGAGAGCCTACCTTGGTTGCTGAGGAGGCAGTTTCGCGTGGAGAAATGCGACGATCTTATTGATGGAGTCCAAGTTGTCCGGGATAAGTTCTTCGTCGGAGACTTTGATGGCGAACGTCGCTTCAAGAAACCGCACTAACTCGAGGACGCCGGTTGAATCGATGATACCGGTCTCCAGGAAGGAATCATCGTTCCCAAGTTTCCCTTCCTCGCCAAAGAGATAATTCTCTATCACGAACGCTCGAATCTTCTGTAGCATGCCTTCCACCCTCCAACCGTACGATTACTTCAATGAGCCTCGCGTCACAGTAATGGTCACATGAGCATCGTTCAAATATAGCCCCTCTCAACGCCCTAATGGAGACCGACTTTCGTAGTAAATTGAGGCGCATTGGGCCTGCCTCGCTCCCTCACAAACCGGTCTATGAGGAGGGTTGTCGACAAGATCCCGATAAGGGCCATATTATCTTTGACACCTGTCTCGCGCCCGGATCGGAACTTTTGCAGAAGCGCTCCGGTCGCTCTTGGATCGAAGATGCCGTCCTGTTTAATCCTCGTTGGAGACAAGGTGTCTTCCACATAGCTGCCTTTGTGATTGAAAAAGCTCTTGCCGTCCGGTGCCCGATAGGGCTGTTTATGCCTCGTCCGAATTGATTCGGGTATCAGCCCTTTCACAGCCTGCTTTAACAAATGCTTTTGATCAAGAACTTTCATCTTCAGATTGATGGGTAACTTGGTGGCAAACTCCACTACCCGGTGATCCAGGAACGGGTATCGCCCCTCGACGGCATGGGCCATTGCCATGCGATCGCCCTGCGACGAGAGGATGTAGCCGGGCAACAGAAAACTGGCCTCAAGGAACTCCGCCCTACTGAATGGAGGCCAAGAGGAGTATTGCTCCGGTAACTCTTGTCGAAGGTCATCAATCCCATTGTAGGAGGCAAGTTCGGCTCTTGTGGCTTCGGAAAAAAACAGTTTTGACTTCGCCGTTAAACCCCACCGAGGGAGATGTGAGAAGAAAGGACTCCCCAGGTCTTGCTCCGTGACATGGAAGAAATGCTTCAAATAGCCCAACGATTGGCGTTGGATATTCACCATATAGGGGTAGAGTCGTTTCAGCAGCAGAGGACGCCATGACGATTCTGGCTGACGACCCCAAAACTGCCGAATCTTCGTTTCCTTGAAAATATCGTAGCCGCCCAGCATTTCATCGGCGCCTTCGCCGCTCAGGACCACTTTGATCCCGCTCTCATGCACAAGCTTTGACAGCAAGTACAACGGAGCCGCTGCCGTACGCACGACCGGTTGTTCCGTGTGCCAGATGACATCAGAAAACACGCGAGCGATGTCCAGATGGCAACAGCGGATGTGGCTGTGTGAGGTTCCCAAGAATGCACTGGCTTCACGTTGGTACGGGCTTTCGTCAAACTCGCTGTCTTCGAAGCCAACAGAGAAGGTCCGAAGCCTGTCTCCAACGCTCTTTCCAGCCAGCGCCGTGATGACGGTGGAGTCGATCCCACCACTCAGATAGGCCCCAACGGGGACGTCTGAACGCAACCGGATCTCTGTCGCATCTCGCAGCAGAGTCAACAACTCTTCTGCGAGTCTCCTTTCTGACGCCGTTCCGTCTTGATTCTGGGGAGTAAGATCGAACTTCCAGTATGGCTTCACAGTGATGCAATTATCTTGAATGACCAGCGAGTGGCCAGGAGGTAATTGCTTGATGCCCCGAAATGCCGTCCTTGGTGGCACAATCACCCAAAACGTAAAGATTTGATCGAGCGCGGCCAAGTCCATCGCACTTCCGACTTCAGGACAGGCCAATAGGGCCTTGATTTCAGATGCAAAGAGGAAGCTGTCAGCAGTTTGGGTATAGTAGAGCGGCCTGACGCCAAAACGGTCACGGGACAGGAACAGTTTGCGTTTTGCGAGATCCCAGATGGCAAAGGCCCACTGTCCGTTGAGCCGATCCACGCAGCGCTCGCCCTCTTCTTGGTAGAGATGGAGGAGCACTTCCGTGTCGGAACTCGATGTGAATCGATGTCCCTTCTTAATCAGGTCTTCCCGGAGCTCGATGTAATTGAAAATCTCTCCATTGAATGTGATCCACAGAGTGCCCTTCGCGATGGACATCGGTTGATGCCCGCCGGCCAAATCGATAATGCTCAGCCGGGCATGGGCGAGACCGACCGGACCATGGCTGTAGACGCCGACATCATCCGGACCTCGGTAGCGGATGGCCCCGATCATCTGGTCCAGCAGTTCCTGGCTAGCCGATGCTCCATCTAAATGCAGACTGCCTGCAATTCCGCACATCTATGCAGATCTCCCGAATATGACTTCTGAGGACTCGCGGGATGGCTTCAACGGAGCCGGCGGCGCAATCCCTTCGGCAATGCGTTGAGGGTATGGACTGCCAACGATTGAAGGGGGGCTGGCAGCCATTGTCTGATCAGTATATCGAAGCGACTTCGCCTACGGTATTGAATTCTCGATTCGAGGAGCGCGAGTTGGTCTTGGCTCAAGCGCCAGCCTGACGCGCCGCAATTGTCGAGGATATGTTCCGTCGAATTGCCTTTTGGGATCGTGATCACACCGTCCTGGCATACGCACCAGTTGATGGCGATTTGGGCAACAGATTTCCCCGTCGCGTGTGCGAGTTCATCGAGCACGCCACTGGAATCGCAATCGCGGATACGGCTGAGGCCTCGTGCGAGAGGGCAGTAGGCGATCACGGTGACGTGGTTGGCTCGGCAGTAGGGCAACAGATCCTGCTCGATCGTACGATCAATGAGATTGTAGCGCACCTGGTTGGATACGATAGGGTATTTCCCCAGAGCCTTCTGGGCCTCTTGCAACTGCGCAACGGAGAAATTACTGACGCCGGCAAATCGCACTTTGCCGGCATCGATCAGGCGTGAGAGGGCTCCCATCGTTTCCGCAATGGGAACCGACGGGTTGGGGTCATGAAGCTGGAGGAGGTCTACCATATCGATCCGCATGCGTTGCAAGCTGGCATCGACGGAACGACAGAATTCTACATGGCGAAAATTCTGAGGCGAGACTTTGGTGGCGATAAACACCCGATCACGCATGTCGCGAATGGCTTCGCCGACATCGGATTCAGTTCCATAGGACTCTGCCGTATCGATGAACAGCGCTCCGGCTTCCAATCCCTTCCGCAGCGGTTCGGAACCGGCATGGTAATCCCAGGTTCCCATGCCGACCTCGGGGATAAAGATTCCGGTGTTCGCAAGCTCGGTTACGACCATGGGTACTGCAAGCCATTACGAAGGAAAAGACGGGAGTGGGGGGATACGAAGAGTTCTGACCCCGTATCGTTTAAGAAAGTTCGACACCTCGTCACCTAGATCATTCGATTGCTGCGACTGCTCTTTCTTGGCGATCTCGATCCACATGGTACCCTGAAACTGTAGGCGTTGACGGACGTCATCGGGGATGTCCCACAGGCTCAACAACACGTGAGCCGAACCGGAGCTCAGCCGCTGAGCCGCTTCTCGAACGTCGCTCTCGACAACCTCCAAAATCCACAAACCCCCGTCTCTCCGCCACCAACTTGAAGCCGGTTTCGAGATCGTGTAGCGATGCCCGTTTTGTACGCAGTGCAGGCCTGACCCGACAAAGAACTGAACCATCTCATCAATGATGTTTCGGAAGATGTCGAGCTTGTCCTTTTCAGACAATTCCCTTGGGAACTCCGGCGCTTTGCTCACAACTCTGGCTGGAAATCCAAGGGCGAGGCACCGGGGTGGAATCGTTCCACGTACTAAGGAGTTTGCCCCTACTTGGGTTCCATCTCCGATCACGCTTCCGGGCAGGACAAACACCCGCCAGCCCAACCCTACGCTGTTGCCGATCTCGATCGGCTGGAAATCCACAGGGTATCCTTCGAATTGGCTTAGCCAGGACGTATGGCCGAAGATGAGGGAGTGTCCGCCAATGGAAGAGTCGTCTCCAATGACCACGGACGGTGCAGGATTGATAAAAGCCATTTGCTGGACCATGGAGTTGCGACCGAGCACGAATCGGGAATCCGGAAATTGCAGCCCTCCGATAAATACCTGCTCGTTAATCTTGCTGCCCTCACCAATCTGTATATAGGGAGTGTCCAGAAACGATGTTGACCCGATTTTGACGTGGGCTCCGATTCGAATGTCCTTGCCTCGCACAATCGTCAGAAACCCGATCGATGTGTGGTCGCCGACTTCAACCCGATCCCCACAGATCACGGAACCGAGCCCGATGGAGACTCCTTTACCAATACGATAGCCTTTGAGCCGGTAGATCCAGATTTTCAAGAAGCAGGGCCATAGCCCGAAGAGAACAATATCTCGAATCGGGATGCGGGACTTCTCAATCAGCATGTCGTATTCATCTGAGCATGAAGTAACGGGACATTCACACTGGGCCCTGTGTCGTACGGGAAGTGATGCGCATTAACAAATCTCAATCTTCAAAAAGATTCCGTGAGTACTCCATTTCGTCGCATGATATCCAGAATATCTCCGACTTTTTTGATCGTGAGCACATCGTCATCCGTCAACACGATGCCAAAGTCAGTGTCCAGGCTAGCCATCAGGGTCAAGACACCCAGCGAGTCCCAGGCTGAGATAGCATCGCGAAGCGTGTCAGGCGTCAACTGCTCAGGGGATATTTCAAACAGGTTTGCAATCCACTCGACGCCGTCACGTTGCGTCATACGACTCTTCCCCCTCTCAATATTGCCCTTATTGAGCTGAGCATCCACCATCCACCACCAGATTGGTGCCGGTAATCCATTTACTCTCAGGCGAAAGCAGGAACGCGGCTGCGCATGCGACATCCTCCGGGCTGCCAAACCCCAAGGGATGTGTGTCTTGAAGGGCTTGGACTTGTTGCGCCGTCAGTCCAGAGAACGCTTTCACTGTCATTTCTGTCCGAACGATGCCGGGAGAGAGCACGTTGACACGAATGTTCCGTCGAGCCAGCTCGATGGCCATGGCTCGCGCGGCAGCTGTCACTGCCCCTTTGCTTCCACTGTATGCGATTTGGCCTGGTTTGCCGATGAGGCCATAGATCGCCGAGATGAACAGAATGGAACCGCCGTCTTCATTCAGAATATCTCGCCGAGTGACTGCCCGCGCCAACTCCATTCCCCCCAGATAATTCACTTGTATCATCGCTTGGAATTTCTCTGGACTGGTGGCGCTCAGCGGCAATGTTTCCACAGTTCCTGCCGCATGACACAAGCCGTACAACCGTCCGACTGCCCGCACTGTGTCCTTGATGGCCGGCATGATGTCGGTCTGCCGACTCAAATCCAGTTCAAGGATTCGGCAAGCCGGGGCGTTGCCCTGGCGCGCAGTTTCTTCCAATCGCTCCCGATCGCGACCGATTAAGACGAGGCCTGCGCCTTGTCGAGCAAGATGGACGGCCACTGCTCGTCCGATGCCGGAAGAGGCGCCGGATACCACGATAGTTTTCCCATGAAAGACCTTTTCACCTTCACCGCTCATGCCGACACCTCTGTGCTGTTGTCCAGTTCGACTGAATCCAATATAGCCGCGGGGTCCAAGTCGACAAGCGCCGACCCCCAGGATAAACCCACGCCGTACCCTATGAGCATCAAGCGCAGAGCCCGATCATGCGGCCTTGTCAGCTTCCCTTGGGTCAAGGTCAAGGGAATCGAGGCTCCGCCTGTGTTTCCAAAATCTTTGAGAATGATGGGAACTTTCTCAAGAGGGAGCGATTGTTTTGCGCAGAGGTGCTTCATGATGAATTGATTCGATTGATGGAAGATGAAGTAGTCGATGTCGTTCGAAGACATTCCTGCGCCCGCCAGGGTTTCATCGATCAACGCCGGCACCCGCTTGATGGTGAAGTTGAAGATAAGTGCGCCATTCATGCGCACACAATGTTTGCGCGGGTCTGAGCCGAAACGGTCTCGAAAGCCTCCGGATTCGATGATCATGGTGTTGTATCCGCTGCCATCTGAATGGAGGGCGTAATGCCAATCGACCGTTGAGCCTGGATGAACGGCCTCCAGCGCCGTAGCTGATCCGGCATCTCCGAACAGCAGAGAGACCGATCGGTCCCCCTCATTCGAAAACCGGGTTGGGGTCTCCCCATGCAACACGAGGGCGCGGCGTACGCCACCGCCTTGAAGCATCATGGCCGCGAGCCACATGCCGTACGGATAGCCGGAACAGCCTAGCCCCACATCGAATGCGGCACAGTGGTCGGCCAGCCCTAAGCGGTGGTGGACGACACAGGCTGTGGAGGGTAAGAAATAATCCGGTGTTTGAGTCACCAGAATCAAGGCATCGATTGAATTCGGTTTCCAGCCCAGTCTATCCAAGGCCCGTTGTGCGGCCGCAACACAGAGATCGCTGCTGCAGACAGCGTCTCCTGCTAGCCGTCTGAAGGCGACGCCTGCCATTCCTGTCACCTTACGAATTTCCTCGTCGCTAAACTCGGCTGAGTCAGTCAGGTTGTCGAATCGCCTGCTGGGCACACAGGCACAGATCGCGGCGATTCTAGCTCCGGATGTTTTCACAAGTGCCATCTCTGCGACCGGCTCCTGAGATTCTACGTGTCATTGTCTTTGTTGCCGCACTGACCAACGTACGGATTGTCGTACAGGTGACGTTCCGAACAACCTGGCCGATTCAGGCTCGATGTGTGTAATCAGTCGATGGCTCCTGATGTATGCCTCAATCAAGGCAGATTGTGAGGGGCAGTCATGTCCAGTTCTAAGCGCGAGCCACTCGGCACAGTCCTCATACCATGCCTCCCGATCCAGAATCACCTATACTTACGTAGGCAATTACCTATTTAATGAGTGCCGAGCCTTCACGTACTTTTCCCCATGATCGAGAATCTATGCCGGATCATAGTAGCTCTACTAGTGTAGCACTCGGAATTAGAACTCAAGCCGTAACCATCCGATAGTTCTTCCTCCTCAGACGGACAAATAGACAACAACATACACGCCGTGCCATCCTGTGAATCTCATACGCACATGAGATTCACAGCACGTACATCTCCCAATGGTAATCATAATATAATGCGCTATATCAATATTTTATAATTAATACATAATCCTGAACATAATTTGTTCAAAATCATCGAATGTGACCTTCCACCCTTGTGCTTCTCCTGCGTCATACCCATCTCACATTCTTGGCACATGGACCCTTCAAGTTATTGTTTTAACAAATTGATTCGGGTCTAAAGATCTGATCAGCGCATACGTTACCCGACAGGGCACTGCTCTTGCTTTACCCACGGGCAGTCGATGGCCCAAACCAGCATTCCCTCTGTGCAGGTGGATTGTCGCTCATACATTGGTGACGAACACACCGCAATGAGTTCGCACATAGCGGGTTGAGTCAATACTACGGAGGAGTGCATGCACCAAACGATACACCAGCATCGCATTGCTGCTTCCGCGATCTCACTGGGCTTCATGACAGTCTTCCTGTCCCTGGTTCAACCTATTCCCCCTGCTTCTGCTCAGCAACTGATAAGGCCGATCAACCAGGATACCGGCAGAACAGCCACTCAAGGACAGCACATCGAAAACGGAGCCGGCGACCATCGATACTCGACGAAACCCGCCGAAAAGATGGACTCGCAAACCTCGATGCACAAGTCGCACCGACTGATTCGAAAGCCGCAGAGTCTGCCTCTCGCATCCGTCGAGCCTTCTCTATCGGATTCCTCATCTGTCAACTCCGTGCCATCACCCCCACTGTCGCTGCAAAGTGATCGCACGACTTCTCAATCCGTGGAACCGTCAGTGTCGCGTAGAAGTATTGGAGCAGCCGTACCTCTTGCACCCATCAGCGTCACACCATTAGCTGCACCCCCCGCAGGATTTACTGCAACTGGCACAGTGCCCGCCGGCACCATCCCCCTGGCCGCTGCAGGCGTAGGCAACTCGGCTTCCTCAGGAGGAGGGCGTGCCGGCGGGCGAACAATGCGAGGGATATCTGCAGAGATGTCGGGTTTAGCACAACTGGTTTCACCGCCTACGGCTCCAGCACTTTCAGTCGATTCTACCATCGGCATGACCCCCCCCAGTCTGTCCTTTACCGCGCAGCAGGGAGGGAGCAATCCTCCAGCCCAGACCTTGACCATTAGCAACACGGGGGGCAACGCACTACGCTGGGGCATCAGCCATGACGCCACCTGGCTATGGCACTCGCCTGGTACGGGTACGGGAGCTGGCACCGCGACCATCGGCGTCACACCCGGCTCTCTTCTCGCCGGAACCTATACTGGCCAGGTCACACTGTGGCCCAACGGGGCGCCATCAGTCACGGTCCCAGTGACTCTCACCGTCACCCCTGCGCCGGTGCCCCCGGCCATCGGTATAACCCCCACGAGTCTGTCCTTTACCGCGCAGCAGGGAGGGAGCAATCCTCCCGCTCAGACCGTGGCAATCACGAACAAGGGAGGCGGGACGCTCACCTGGTCAATGGCGGACAACACAACCTGGATCGCGCCCTCGCCCGCCTCAGGAACTGGGAACGGGCTGGCCACGATCAATGTGGTCACGGGCTCTCTAAAAGCCGGCACCTACAACAGCATGCTTACCCTCAACGCGACCGGGGCATCTTCGGTCACGGTCCCGGTGACCTTCATCGTCACCCCTGCGCCGGATCCCCCTACTATCGGCATGACCCCCACCAGTCTGTCCTTTACCGCGCAGCAGGGAGGGAGCAATCCTCCCGCCCAGACCTTGACCATTAGCAACACGGGGGGCAGCACACTACGCTGGGGCATCAGTCACGACGCCACCTGGCTGGGGCACACGCCAAACACGGGCACTGGAACTGGCACCGTGACCATAAGTGTCCTAACCGGCTCCCTAACCGTCGGCGCCCATAGTGGCCGGGTCACAGTCTGGCCCAGGGGGTCGACAGCGACCCCCGTCACGATCCCCGTCTCCTTCACCGTCACCGCGGCCCCGGTCCCGCCCGCCATCGGCGCGAGTCCCACGAGCCTCGCGTTCACCGCGATCCAGGGGGGCAGTAACCCCGCTGTTCAAACGCTCAGTATCCGGAACACCGGCGGCGGCACCTTGAATTGGAGCGCCAGCGAAACCTCGGGCTGGCTGACCCTCACTGCCGGCTCCGGTACCGGCACTGGCACGATGACTGTGCAAGCGACCACCGGCGCCTTGGCCGTGGGCAGCCATACCGGCACAGTCACCCTCAGCGGGGGCACCGGGGTCACGCCCATTGCGATCCCCGTCTCCTTCACCGTCACCGCGGCCCCGGTCCCGCCCGCCATCGGCGCGAGTCCCACGAGTCTGTCCTTTACGGTCGAACAGGGAACCGGCAATCCTGCCGCACAGACCCTATCCATCACGAACCGAGGGGGCGGCAGCCTCACCTGGTCAGTTACGGGCAACTCATCCTGGATCTCTCCCTCTCCCGCTACAGGGATCGGAAATGGCGGGACCACGATTAGTCTCACCACCGGTTTTCTGGCCGCCGGCACCTACAACGGCATAATCACACTCAGCGCGACCGGAGTGTCTGCAGTCACTGTCCCAGTCACATTCATCGTTACCCCCAGAGGCGGTACAGCAACGACAACCCTCAACTTAAGTCCATCGAGCCTCAGCTATGCAGCCACACAGGGAGCTGCAAACCCGATAAATCAGAATATTTCTTTGACAAACACAGGTGGGATATTAAACTGGGCGGTAAGCAATGACGCCTCATGGCTGACGGTCAACCCTGCGTCGGGTAGCGGTAGTCGCACGTTATCGACAAGCGTGAATACGGCAGGACTCACTGCTGGGACCTATCATGGCACTCTCACAGTCAGCGCAGCCGGCATCTCTCCGAAAACAGTCACCGTGACTCTGACAGTCAACGCCTCAGCGACCTCATCCGTCACGTTGACATGGAATGCCAATACCGAAAGTGATTTGGCTGGGTACAAAATCTACCGGGCAACGACTTCTGGCGGATACGGGACACCGATCACGACGCTCCAAGGAAATATCACAACCTTCACGGCCTCGGGTCTTCAGTTGGGAACGACGTACTATTTCGTCATCACCGCCTATGACTCAGCGGGAAACGAAAGCCCCCTTTCGAATGAAGTCAACAAGAGCCTTTACTAAGAGTGCTTGAGACAGCATGATGCACACACCCCGTTTAAAATATGAGCGGTGAATTCCACATGCTAGTATCTGGCTGCGTTGAAACGCCTCTGGTGATCAAGTACGAGAAGGAGACTGGTCGCGATCCCGAAAAATTATCGTACGCCTTGACAGGGATTCTGCCCCTGAGAATGATGATGACCTAGGGACGCTGGTCCTAAGCAGAACAATGCCTCCGGTGGTTCTAGGATAAACTGTGTGGAGTGAGGGAGTACGAGTCGTGTGAAATATAGGAGGGCAGAAACGAACAGGAATCAGAAGCCTTAGTTCTCAGGACAGCGTCTAATTTCCTGTGTCAGACCGTTTGCTGATCACCCAAATGAGCCATACGCCTCCTAAACTACAAATGAGGCCCCACAAGTGGAAATAAATCGACCGATGTCAACTGAAAATATACGGCCCTTCCTACTCTTCTTAGTCATGATGACTGCGTTGTCACTTATACCGATGTTGTCTCATGGTGCCGTTTTCTGGGATGACGAGATGGAGGAAGGGCCGAGCGAGTTTAGCACTTCGTATATGGCGAGCTACCTGATTCCGAGTGGAATCATGGCCTATGATACCAGTGTCAAGTTCAGCGGCAATGGCTCGATCCGGTTGAACTATCCTCCCGCTTGTCAAACGTTGACGACAAAAAATCAGTGTGGCGGATCAGCGACGCGAACGTTCCCGCTCACGGATAATTTGTGGAGACGGGTCTATTTCCGGATGAGTGGGACAGGACCAAACCCAACCGCTTCCGGCGCGTTTGAGACCTCTATCACAGCCTTTACCAAACTCCTGAAGGGTCAGTCCTTGGTAGTTGATAATCTCACTAGCAGGCATTGGTGGGGGATGGGATGTTGCACGAGTAAGAACTTCATTCAAAGCATGGAGAATGTGCCTAGTCCGGGTCGTGCGACCAACCTTGCGTCCAGTATCACGTTTGCTAACAACCGTTGGTACTGCATCGAAACACATGAAACAATGAATACCCCTGGCGTGGCGGATGGCGTTTCCGAAGCGTGGGTTGACGGCGTCAAGGTGGCCACGAAGACCGATGTGATGTGGCAGCAGGCCGGAAGTACCATGCAGTGGAGTGAGGTTTCGATCTTTCGCCAAATTGGAATAGGAAATATCTGGTGGGACCGCTTCGCGGTCGGAAATACGCGCATTGGGTGCCTTGGCGCTACCCCTGCTTCAGACACCGCTCGGCCTGGGCCACCACAGGGATTGGTTATAAGATAGTCCTCTTGACTAGCGTCAGGTTCGGAATGTCCCGATGTTCCGTAAATCCCCCGCCGCAGGATTTTCGTGAGATTGCACACGGTCTCCGACTTGAATGACGTTGGCCAGTTCGGCCAGCCTTGTGGCTTGACCGAACCAGAGTAGCGCACGTACGTGACCACGACCTTGCTCGCGTACATCATGAGCATCCCGCATGGAAGACCTTTCATCCCATTGTGCATCCGTTCTCCGTCAAGACTACGCGGGTCATAGCCCAAGATCTGACCTCCCAATCGCCAATTTATGACTGGGGCTCCCGGTTGGCTTCACCACCTGAAAGCATGTCACGCCTCTTTCCCTCCCCTCTGATCGGATAAATATTGTAGGATTTTACCTTCAAAATACATTTGACCGAACAACCTCTCAGCTCCCACGTCAAAAATCTACGTGATTATTTGGCAAATTTCCCACATATTCTTGCATCACATTTTTCAAGTCTGGCATATGGTTTGCTTTCCATATACATTGCTTTTCATATGGATTGTTTTTACGGAGTCGAACGTTGCGGTAAAACTTGTAGTATAGGCCTCGCCTCTGACTACTCAAAACATCATTTACACCGAAATGCGGCTTAAATTACACTCCGACTAGCTCGAGCATCAGATCACACCACCCATAACAAGCGAGACTACACCAATGCGAATACATCGACCGATTTTGGCAGGAAATATGCGGCCCTTCTTACTCTTTTCGGTCATTACAGTAGTATTGTCACTTTTGCCAATGTTGTCTCATGCTGCAATTTTCTGGGACGACGAGATGGAAGCTGGCAAAACAGGGTTTACGCTGAGTGCGGGCGCCATGACATACGACACCAGTGTCAAATTTAGCGGCAGTGGCTCGTTCCGGTTGAACTATCCTTCCTCCTGTCAAACGTTGACGACAGCAAATCAGTGTGGCGGATCATCGGGGCGGGCAATTCCACACACGGACAACCTCTATCGGCGTGCCTATTTTCGCATGAGTGGGACAGGACCAAACCCAACCAATTCCGGCAGGTTTGAGACTGCTCTCGGAGCCTTTACCAAATTGCTGATAACCGAGTCCACTGGCCTGAGCAGGGACTGGTGGTTGATGGGGTGTTGTGGAAGCAAAGCCTTCCTCGTCGGGCTTGAGAATGTTCCCAGCTCCGGCAGGACGACAAATGTGGATTCCAGCATCACCTTAGCTGATAATCGCTGGTACTGCATCGAAACACATGAACAAATGAATACCCCCGGCGTTGCGAATGGTATCGCCGAAGCGTGGGTGGATAACGCCAAGGTGATGACCAAGACTGGTGTGATATTCCGGTCGGCAGGAAATACCAATCAGTGGGACCGTGTGGGGATTTTCCGTCAAATCGGGGTCGGTAATATTTGGTGGGACCGCTATGCGGCAGGGGATTCGCGCATTGGATGCAGCGGCTCCATCCCTCAGGGTGACACCAGTTCGCCTTCAATTCCATCTGGAGTGTCTGCAAGATAGGTCCTGGAGTAATTTGAGAAGAATAGCGCCTGGAAATAGCCTGTTGTAACCTGATCACCGTGAGCACTGGGTGGACCGTTCCATCTGCATCACAGTGCCTTCCGCTCAGAGAAACTTACGTCGAGTCTGGCAATAAAGCGAGGAGGCTTTCCAAACAATAGGTCTATGACCTTCGGATAGAAATGCAGATCACTCACCCAAAATGCAACAGTGAGTCCAATTTCATCAAAAGCTGCCGTCATCTCCGCTCGTATCAGTAGTTATAAGGTGGTCCATGAATATGATGTTTTAACGAGCAACCAATGCGGCCTCACGAAGCAATACCAGAGGGTCTTCTGTGTGATGGTACCCTTTCCCGCCTCGTGTTTCCACCCAGTCGGACAAGGGCGAAATACGCAATTATAATTCCACCTTGTATTGCCCCAGCCATCATCATAACCATGAGCTGCGGTGCCTCTACTAACATTGGCCGTTGAAAATTGTCGATGCTGGGCCCCATGATGATGCTGAGTGCCTTGTAGAGTGGCCAGGTAACGGCCCATTTCTCCCAATTGATACTTTTCGCGTACTGATATGTGTATTCATCAATAGGATAGGACTTGAGGTCACTAGATCCTGGCCGCACTCCCTCACGCAAAAGGGTTTGAATCCGACCTTGAAGAATCGATGGTGATTGTCGCAACTCCTTGATGTCATAATACCCTCCATCTGGGCGAGGGAACCATAGACCGTAAAGTGGGTCCGCGACCATCTTTCCAGCCTCAGCCTCCAGTTCTACCACGGCATGCACCGACTTCATTTCCTTTGTATAGAGGGCCCACTTCGAGGCGCCTATTCCATGCAGGCGGAGCATTCTGATAACAAGACGAGACCGGTCAGCACAATCCCCTCCCTGCTCCATAACTTGCCGTGGCATCGGGCGAAGAAAGCTGAAAATCGGCAGCATGAAATAACGGCTATCCTGCTGCAAAGCAGAAAAATCCTTCACAGGTAAACCCTTCAAAGATTCGACGACTTTAATTGCTTGGTCGCTAGGAGGCAGAGAGCGAGGAGCAACACGATCCATCAGGCCTAAAAGATATTCCTCCTCGTTTAAGTAGTCTATGAAACTTATACATTGCAAGACGAACAAACACGCGATCACGACAGCGATGAGGTTTCGAATTCGCATAAGACACCGTGGGCCTGAACGCGGCTTACGACTTTCCTGGACTTGGCGTTGACTGATTCATGTAGAGCTCGTGCCAAAGCACGAGGTTCAAGATCAGCCAGAGTTTTGTCTCGTGGTTTCGAATATGCCCTTCATGCTCATGTATGAGTTTCTCTACGGCGTGAACATTGAACAATCCCACTTCCTTCAAGGATGCAGGAGACAGATGATCGCGAACCATTTCCCGCAGAGGGCCTCGCAACCAATCACTCAGCGGAATAGAGAACCCCTGTTTCCGACGGGACAAGATATTCTGTGGCAAGAGTCCTTCGAGTGCTTTAATCAGCACATATTTCTTCGTCATTCCATTGATCTTGTACTTGGAAGGGATGGTCGCTGCAAACTCGACGACCTTGTGATCCAGGAACGGCACACGGACTTCAAGGGAATGCCACATACTGAGTCGATCTGTTTTTCGCAACTCATCACCAGGGAGATACGTCTCCATGTCCGCGAACAACATCCACTCCAACGGGTCTTCAAAAGGCCCGACTCGCTCCATGGCGATCTGGGTCAAATAGTTCCCTGACCGCCTGAGCGCATTGCGCACATCTTCACTGAATAGTTCCGACTTTTCCTGTTCATCGAACGCAGCCAAGAAACTCTGATATCTTTGCGGGAAGGGAAGATCAGCGCCTCGAACAAAGCGCTTGAGGCGATCGACCCAGAGCCCGGCCGATCGTACCTCAGGAAGGCCATTGATGACGGGATCGAGTATGCCTCGACGCAGTGCGTGAGGTATCATCCGATACCGTTCCGCCGCTAAGACTCCCCGATAGCGTTCATACCCTCCAAAGAGTTCATCTCCACCAGTGCCAGACAAGGCAACGGTGACATACTTCCGTGCAGCCTCGGAAATCATATAATTTGGAATCACCGAGGAATCTCCAAAAGGCTCATCAAACGACTGAATAATCGCTGGGAGCATCCCTTCGATCTGCGCCTGGGGATTTTCGTACAAATACTCCGAGTGATCGGTGCCATACTGTGTCGCAATGGCTTTGGCAAAGGGTCGCTCATCGATGCCGACTTGCCCTGCTTCAAACCCAATGGTGAAGGTCTTCACCCTGCCCTGCCCTGCCCTCGACATGAGCGCGACGATTGCGCTGGAGTCGATCCCCCCGCTCAAGAAGGCGCCAAGCGGTACCTCGCTGACGAGATGGAGTCTGACCGCCTCTTCAAGATGATGCAAAAGACCCTCGGCATAATACTCGATGGATTGATGACCCTCTCCACTCGGTTTTAGCTGCCAATAGCGGCGGAGATGCAAGGTGCCGTTACTCCAGACCCCAATGTGGGCTGGAGGGATCTCGTGAATCCCCTCATAGATCGTGTGCGGACCTGGCACGTACTTGAATGTGAAATAATCGGAGAGAGCTTCCAGGTTGATGGCGCGCTCGAAACCAGGAATTGCCAGCAGGCACTTGATTTCACTGCCAAAATACAGCGCATTTTTCTGTTGCAGATAATAAAATGGTTTGATTCCGAGTCGATCCCGCCCAAGCAGGAGTTTCTTCTGACGATCATCCCAAATTGCGAACGCAAACATCCCTCGAAGATGTGTGACCAGGTCCTCGCCATACTCCTCATACAAATGGACCAAGCACTCGGTATCAGAAGACGTCGCGAGGCGATGGCCACGCTTTTGGAGATCCTCTCTCAGTTCTCGATAGTTGTAAATCTCCCCATTGAAGACCACCCACACGGTGCGATCTTCATTATGGATCGGCTGCTTCCCGGCATGCACATCGATGATCGACAGCCGGCGCATCCCCAAGCCCACGCAATCTCCAAAGTAAAACCCATCGTCATCCGGGCCCCGCCGCCGAATGAGGGCACACATCCGCCGGACCAACGGCTGATCAACCTGGCCCAGCTCTGCATGAACGGACCCGACAATGCCACACATGAGTAAGACCTCAGCGATTCACATGCTGCGAAGAAGTGGCAGCACGGGATTTTTTTCCCCAGTCTCGCCGACCATATCCAAGCATTCCAAGTAACTCAATGGTGAGACGCCACGGCAAAAACACAGGGACTAATACCAGCCCTACCAATGCTTTTCCCGGCGCCTCCGTGGAGAGTATCCCCAGCACAAAGTAGCTTGCAATGGCCGCACAAAGTGCTGCGGCCCAATAGAAAGAAAAACCCCAGAATGGATCACCGACATGTATCCAGCTCCCGACGAAACAGAGTAGTGCCAGCGACGCTTGACTGGAATAGTTCGGAGCCACAAGGGTCACAGCAGAGTCAATCAAGGAGACTGATCCGGTTTGAATGCCCTGGCGAATCAACACCCACATTTTTGAGCCCATAACAGCATACCGGCCACTCGCCCATCTCAACCGTTGATGCGAAGCCTGCTTAAAGTTCTGTGATTCTTTCGCAAAGGTTTTGGCCAATGGATTAAAGTAAATTGTTTCACCGTTCAGGAGAAGCTCAACTGAGAATTCCCAATCTTCTCCGACTGAAAAAGCCGTCCAACCATGCCGTTCCAATACTTCTGCGCTCAAACACATCCCAGTGCCTGTGAGCATTCCCTGGAGTCCGATGGCCATTTTCCCGGCATAGTACCGACCATTTCGCAGGACACCTGTCACCGCCATAATCCGTGTAAATGGACTACTCCAGGGATTTGAGATGTAATTATAGCCTTGTTGTACTTGGCGACCGGCCCAGTACTCTACATTGAACGCGGAGAGGAGATCGCAGTCCGCAAGGGTATCGGCATCAACGATGACGACGGCATCAAAGGCAATCTGGGCGTTTTTTGCCTCTTGAATGCCCCAGGCCAGGGCTGCCCCTTTTCCCGGCTGGCCATCGAATCGTTCAAAGCACTGTGCGTTCAGGCTTCTCGCAACAGCAGCCGTCCCATCGGTACATCGATCAGCGATGACAAGAACCCGGTAGCGTTCGCTTTCATAATTCAGGTCACGCAGACTTTCCAGGGTGCTTGCGATCCCCACTTCCTCATTATGGGCAGGAATCAGGACAAGAAACCGTGCATGCCTGATCCCAGCAATGGGTGTGTGAGGGTGGTGAAAAAACGAGCTTACCGCAAGAAACCACTGATACAAGACCAATACCGTCAGTGGAAACAATACCAGCAGAAGAACTATTCCAACGATGGTAGTCATGAAATATAGGGTTATCGGAGCCGGGAACCAAGTGGATTGGGTGCCAAGCTATCGATGTTTTTCTCAAGCATGGCAATCGCTGACGTGTCATAGGGCAGCACACTGAATACTTTGGCCACATTGATGGCTGGTTTGCCGGGGCGGAGTATCTTTTGCAGAACAGTTGCCAGCCACGAAAGCGGCACAAGGACAAGAGTCGGGAGCCAGAGAACTGTGAGATCGGGATTGGCCTTTTTCAGATGATCCAACAATTCACGTTTGGTCGGCGAAACAGGGTCGAGGAGGTTCAACGGACTCGGCGCGCTGTCCCAGGTATCCGTCATCCATGCCAAGAACCGGCCGGCAAACCCGACATCCACAACTCCCAGCCTATCGTTCGAGGAGCCAACCGCCACAAAGAAATTTCCCAGCCGCTTGCCAAGGCGTCCAGGGGGATCGAAGTCCCCATAGTTCACTAACGCTCCGGGCCGTACGACCTTCACTGAGACACCGAGATCCTGACCCAATTGAACCGCAAGCTTTTCTGACTCAAGCTTGCCCCAGACATAGGGTCCAGACCCCTTACTATCCGGCTCAAGGAAATGATTGTCGCCAATAGGCGAGCCAGTCCCCTGGGCCAATACAGCCAGACTGCTCACATGAATAAAATACTTGATACCGGCGGCGGCGGCCCCTTTGATCATCTGTGCGGTGGCATCGAGCGAATTGCGCTGGTGTTCCGGCCAACCCCCGGCAGTTTCAGCTGCCGCGTGAATGATCGTATCGACGCCTTTGAACAGATGCGAGGCTGCACCTATCGCGACATCCGCCACGACATACTCCGCGCCCGCAATCCGTTCCCAGGGGGATGGCTCGCGACGCGCCACGACACGAACAGGGCGATCACGCTTCAACAATGCCCGAACGATCTCTTTCCCGAGAAACCCTGTTCCACCTGTCACAAGGACACCCCTGCTATCGATGGGTCTTGGCGCTGCGGAGGCTAATGCCTTTGCCTCTCCAACTTTAAGAGCCTCTGCCACGCGTTCACAAATACGAACTGTGTCAAGCAAGCTTTCAGGAGACAGAGGAGACGGGCTTTTTGTACGTACAGACTCGTAGAAAGCCGAGAAGAGTTCTGACAGACCAGGATAGCTCCGCTGACTCTTGAGAAATCGGTTCGCCATCGCCGAGGTCGTTCCGGTCAGGAGTTGCCAAGCCTGTCGATAGGGGGCGAATAACTTGTCGATGCCGGACGAACCTGGACCGATAGAGCGTTGCGTGGTGCTCCTGACATAATCGGCAAAGAGAACCCCGTTTTTCCCTACCACCCGCAGATAGCTTTCGACAGGACGGCCCTCGAGTGTGACGACTAACGTCCCGGTTACCTCCCCACGCCGCACAAGTGCATGCACAGTCCCAGCCTGGCTGACCTCGAGCGATACCAGCTCGACGTTTCCTTCAGTCGCCTGTTCAAGAACACGCAGCAATAAATAGACTGGGTGCGGCAGGATATCGAGCAATTGATGATCCGCACGGAGCACAGTGCGCCCACCCGGCACGTGTCTGACTGTGCGGAAAGAAAAATAGCTCTCGACGTGGACGACTCGGCCGATTGAGGGTAGAAACTGGGTAAGCACTCGCGTCGGCGGCTCATAGAGGAGCTGGTGACCTGCGCAGACCAGGAGATTCTTCGTGCGGGCCTCATCAAGAATCTGTTGCGCATCTTCGACCCGCTCTGTAAAAGGTTTTTCGACGTAGATATGGCTTCCTGCTTGTATCGCTGCTCGTGCGAGAGGCGCATGGGAGGCCGGAGGCGTACAGATGTGCACGACGTCAGGTCGTTCAGCAGCCAGCAGTTCTTCGGGAGTGCCATAGCCCTTGACCCCAGGCACAATGCTTCGCATCGCCGCCTGGGCAGTCTCAGAAGGGTCTGCCACCGCAACCAGCTTGGCATTGGCACATCGCAAGATCGCGCGAGCATGGTGCTGGGCATGACGCCCGGCGCCGAAGAGCGCAATCTTAAGACAGGTCGATGACGCCGTAGTATTGTGCCCCGTCACAAACAGCCTTTCATATCAATAGAAATCACTTTTCATCTAGTCATTGAAATGAATGATCAATTCCCGATCGAACCAGCTCTCGATAGAGCGATCTACACCGATCAGCCATGCCCGATGCGGAGAGATCCCGTCCTACTCGCGTTCTCATCTAATATCCTATTCCTGAAAAACAATGCTCTAAGAAGTATACAACTTGATACAGTGGGCTAGGAAACGTCAGAAGTTGGCCGCTGCGTCAGCATCCCCACGCATGATGTGCCACAAACTCAACGACATAGGCTGTTGAAGCACGTGGTCACGATCATAGTAGGCAAATCGTAACGAACCTGGGATCTCGAAGAACGCCTGACTTCCAAGCAGCCGCTGAAGCGCCGGATGAGATGCTGTACAGAAGATCGCGTCCACTCTATCCTCCACGCATACTCTTCGCACCTCCTTAAGAAGCTCGTACATTGCCCATATATCTTGAGGGTTAAACAGGCAGTCAATGATAGTGCCAACCCGTGCATTCCCCATTCGCGCATCATTCTCAAACTGACGTATTTTCAGGACACAAAAGGCACGAAGTTTCATTCTCACTCGACAGGCTAGGATACGAAAAGCCCCATGAGCTCTCCCATACTTGGCTTCCAAGTACGCTCGATCGCGAACAACCAAGGCTGCGAACTCTCGATGAACTTCCTTCCACAATTCGTCATAGGACTCATCAAAGCCGTCTTCCTCAGTGATCGAAGCTTCCTGAGAGCGCGGTTGCCCTACGGCCGCTATCATGATCCTTGTTTTTCCAATGATTCGAGCGCCCAATCCAATAAGGATATGCGTAATAGGATGCTTCACGAAGTAGCGTACCGCTCTCATCCCCGCTCCTTGACGGCTTGACAGGAAATCTATGCGTTCCAACTGCAACTGGCCCGCCAAGCGCCGACCATTCAAGACATGTATATATTGAGGAATGGTACCTAAATGAGTCCATTTGAGACCCCTTACGATTCGACTCACGGCATCCTCGACATGCAGCGTCATCGCGAAACTCAGCGATTCGTTTACCTTCTTTACGAGCTGAGGTCCGACCAGACCATTTCGAAACTCCGGTAATACCATCAGCCCCACGACCCAATGAGCTGGAAAGCGAACATCCCCACGCTGAATCTCAACAGACATTGTTCCCAAGTGACCGATAATCTCTTTATTCTTAAGAAAGAGAAATACCGGTGACGCTGACTCATGCTTTCCTGCAGTATCCTTAGGATCTATAGGGCTTGTCCTTAGAGTTCCCTTAGAACCATGCCTTGCAGGCCACACTGTATCGTGGAACTTCTGAAGCGCGGAAGCAAGATCATGATTAAAAACTCGAACGGAGTAGGAGTCTCTGCTTATATCTTGGCTCATATTTTACTAGGAACACCAAGCACGATCAGGAACACTTTGCTGATAAATGGATCCTCTGCTCATTAGGAATGGCGGATGCGTCATAGACCACTTCCAGGCTTCACACGCTCAGCTTACAAACTAGCCCCATATCTCCGGAGTATTTCTTTCACTTTCCCAACCGAAACCATCTCCATCGCATCTCCAATAGATAGACTCACACCAAAATGCTGCTCCAATTCTGTAATCAATTGCAAATGACCCATCGAATCCCATTGCTCAATGGCATCGCGACCACTACCATCTACGAGTGTTCGCGAATCAATCTTAAACACTCTGGCAATCACCTCTTCTACTGTCACCATTCTCCTCAATCTCCTATCATAGTGATCCAGGACGGAACGGCTCCCCCAGCTTTCTTCAAGGCGAGACTCCACAATTGATGTTCGTCAATATCTGACACAAGATGGAAGCCGAGCTTGGGATAGAGTTCTCGGACAGGCACATTTTTCTTCGTCGGGATGAACTCGCCAATAAGAGTTTCTGCTCCACCCTTCCTGGCGTCATGAATAAGGCGAGCTATGAAAGCCTGTTCAATAGTCAGGCCCATCACACGACAACTCATGAGTAACTCGTCGATGCGCCATTCCGTTTTCTGCTTTGAGATAATGGCTGCCCCGACAACCCCATGATCGACAAATCGATCGCGCACACGCAGAATGTAGACCACGTGCTCCTGCGAGCTCACAAAGCTCTCGATATCGGCCGATTGATAGCGCCGGGTTGTCAAGTTAAACTGATTCGTCTTCCCACACATCTGTGCGACACGCGTAATATGGTCGGTGTTGGCCGGCTCGATTTGCACGTGAAGCTCCAAAGACGCCAAATAGTCCTCAATCGAGGCAGCGGCATTCTTGATCGCCTGCCGTTTGCCAATAGCCTGGTATTGAGCAACTCGCTCGGTGTCCTCCTGTGTAACACTCAACAATTCGAAATCGGTCAAGGCTTCAAGAAACGCACGGTAACGAGACGGATCAGTCGGAGGTGTCACCGTCAACACCTCCGGCAACACTTGACTCACAAGTTCTCGCTCATTGGGATTGTCATCGATAAAGACCAAAGAATCCAATCCGATGTTGAGTTCCTCGGCAATCTCCCTGATGTTTTCCGCTTTATTGTTCCAGTTCACTCGCATAGCTGCAAAGTGCTCTTCTTTGAGAACCATATGAGGATGTGAGCGCAGAACAGGGAGGACATCTTCCATATTGTTCTTCGAGCATACCGCGAGCAAGATTCCACGACGCGTGAGGTTGAGTAGCGCACGTTGGAATTCTGTATACTCTTCCCCTGGGACAGAAGGCCCAAGATGGATGCCCTCCACTCCAAGCTCACCCACAATTCCCCCCCATAGCGTTCCATCGAGATCCAGCACGACACACTTCTTGGTTAATCCTTTGAGAGGCTTCACATACCGGACAACATGCTGAGCCAGCTCACCCAACCCCTTAGCATTCAGTCGCATTCGCGCCATGTGATACATCTTTGGATTATAGACTTGCTCTATCCCAATTCTACTCAACACCTCATGCAGGGGTATAAGATAGGTGCGTTCGTTGAGCAGAACAACTTCGGCAAGCCTTCGATTCAGATTATCGACCCACGCATGAATACCGTGAGGGAGACGGTTGTCGAGAATTCCATGAGGCCCACGGTGCATAAGCACAAAATCCGTGATCAGGAACAAACCTTGTGAATATCGTTGGAATTGGCCAGCCAGCTGTCCAAGTTTCGTCAGAATGTCTTCGGCCGCATTCTCGAGTTCAACCTGTGAAGGGACATCCCCTATTCCTGGGAATACATCCTCAAGCCAAACCGAGAGCAGTGTGATCTCGGGGTGAAACTCATGCAGTGGGCTTCTTTCTTGGATGATTTCCTGAACATACTGGTTGAATGGGGCGATATAGAATTCAGGTTGTATGCCAACCCGCTGACACTGATAGTCCAGATAATGTGAGAGGGGATCAAGAACATAAGAACTCAGAATGGCAATGCGGATCTGACGCGTTGCCAGAGTGGGAAGCTTTTTTCGTTCTCGATACACGTGAGCCATCGTACTTAAAGACGGATCTGCCGCTGCAATCCGATCCAAGATTTTGTGAGCCCTTGCGACATTACCCTCCAACTTTTCCAGATCGTAAAGGGCAAGGAGCCTCTCAGCAGAAAGAGCGTCTTCACGCTGGGATCCGAGCAAAAGAGCACGCGCACACGACTTTTCTCCTGCCCGGATCATGGCTTTCGCTAACTCGATCTCGACTGAGCCATCTAAGCGCACTCGCATAACCCGACTTAATTCCCAGATCTTTCTGACAAGATCCTCTCGATCGATAGTGAGAAGTCGATGGCAGAGCCGACTGAACAAACCAGAGCAATCGGGAATCGTGGCCAACACATCATCCCGCATATCGAGCACAAGCTCACCTGCCTCCTCAGGCCCTTGCTCAATCAAGACTTCCAACCATTGCTGTACTATTCGAGGCTGGACTCGCTGCAGATCGCATCTCGCTTCAAGTTTCTTGACTAACACAGCAAGTGAGTCCATCTTCGCTTTCTGGCCGCCTCGCCGTAATACCTTTTTTGTTGACCTTGGCATTTTTTCCAAGTTGACACGATGTCCGTTCAAATTTTCCGAACGGCTCCCATGGTGGTCTCGCGCTGCCTCATATACCTCGACCAACTGCTGCCCACGTGTTCGGCCTCGATGACTCGCGGTGGCCTACCTCAAGTACAAAACCTGAATCAGGCCTCATGCATGTAGCAACAGGGAGGATGGTACAGTGCTAACCTTCTTTGCCTTGACGATCCCTGTGATCCAAGCCATACTTCCGCCCCATGCGCGTCCCCCGTCATC
>Ga0163153_10001279_pt1 | contig 39971 bp, 30 predicted proteins | sample OliLakLV19MP6IB1_FD_148629 | JGI IMG/M metagenome (GOLD analysis project Ga0163153, IMG submission 148629) | Freshwater microbial mat bacterial communities from Lake Vanda, McMurdo Dry Valleys, Antarctica - Oligotrophic Lake LV.19.MP6.IB-1 | ecosystem: Environmental > Aquatic > Freshwater >... | reverse complement strand
CGCCCATACCGACACCAGCGACGATTATTCCCCAGAAAACCGAACTTCGTCCCCCTATCCGCCTGAACTCCCCTCCCGGCGCCCCGCTGTCTTCTTCGCCAGAAGAATGAAACTTCTGCCGGAATTTTCAGTATAGCATAGTGAATCACACAGGCAGAAGAGGAGTGTCCACAATGTCACGAAGATCAAAATTCATTTTCTTATTTACCATTTGTCTAATAAGCACAGCCGTGCTGTACGCCGATGACCCCAAGCGCGAACAATTTACCGTTGATGCCTCGGGAGCATCCAAACTGATTATTGACTGCGATTTCGCGGCAGGGTCGGTAACTATACAGCCAAAGGACATGGCTCAAGTGGTCACGGCCGATGTTTATTACACCCCTCAATCGGTACGCTATGAGCATTCGTATGAGAATAAAAATGGGACAGGCTATCTCCTTCTTGAGTCGACCCATCGCAATCGAAACGGCAATTATGATTCCGATGAAACGGAGAATGAATGGGATGTAACGCTCTCGGAAAAATACCCGATGGAATTGAATATGGAGATGGGAGCATGCGAAGCAAATTTCGACCTCGGCGGACTCCCGATTACCGCCCTCGACATGGAGTTTGGTGCCGTGTCTGGTGTGATTGATTTCTCTCGTCCAAATCCCCAAAGGATGGAAGATTTGGTTATCAATGCCGGCGCGACATCTCTTGACCTTCGCAATATAGGCAATGCGAATTTTCAGAGGATGCGGTACGAGGGCGGCGCTTCCTCTGTCGAGCTTGACCTTCGTGGCACTTATACCGGCGAGTCCGAAATCGATATTTCTGTCGGAATGGGTTCGGCTGACATATTCCTTCCGGCTGATGTTGCAGTGCGGATTGAATCTGACCGAGACAACTGGTTCTCATCGGTTGATTTTTATAACGAAGACTTGGAAAAAGCGGGCCGCGATGCTTATCAATCCCCCGGCTTTGATACCGCCAAAAACCGCATTGTCATGCGAATCGATGTCGGGATGGGTTCGGTCGATGTCCGCTGGAGATAACGTCGCGCAGGCCGTGCTTTTGTCTAAATTTGAGAAAACCACCTCTAAAGGCGGTTTTTTTGTATGTTCCAGCGCCTTCCTGAAGTATAAATCAGACAGAAAGTTGAAGAGATAAACAGAGTGGCCGACATTCCGTATTGACTTGGAAACGCATGGGGCACATAGCTCAAATTCAGCCCTATCATCAATACGCTTGGTCGAATTCAGTCTTACATACTAAGGAGAATTGATGATTCGAAGAGTTGTAGCCGTGTGGCTGATGTGCCTTACTATCGCTTCGGGGCAGACCGCAACCAAGAGCATTCAGGACCAGATCTTCCGCGCGCGAGATAATGTCCTTCCGGCTCTTGTCCACATTCAGCCGGTGATAAAAGATTTCAATACTGGCGAATTAAAAAAGCAGGCGGTTATCGGCTCAGGGGTCATATTTCATCCCGATGGCTATGTGGTCACCAACTATCATGTTGCTGGAAAAGCCGAGAGAATTATTTGTACCCTAAATGACAAAGAACAAGTCCCAGCGACCTATATCGGCGGAGATCCGCCAACTGACCTTGCTATTATAAAACTCGATCTTACAAACTATCATGGGAAGCTGTCAATAGCCCAATTGGGTGATTCCGATTCTCTCCAGGTCGGACAGCAGGTACTCGCCATGGGATCGCCATTGTCGCTTGCCCGTAGCGTTTCCGCCGGAGTTATCTCAACCAAGGACAGGTATTTCTCAAGTGACATCAGGCTTCCATCAGGAGAGCGAACAGGACGATATAACCTGTGGATACAAACCGATGCCGCAATCAATCCCGGAAACTCTGGCGGACCGCTTGTTGATATGACTGGCAAGGTAGTTGGTATTAACTCGAGAGCGGCATTTCTTGCGAACAATGTCGGCTTTGCTATTCCAGTAAATATTGTCAAACAAGTCACCGAGGCTGTCCTGCGCGACGGTAAGGTATCGCGAAGTTGGATAGGTGTTGATTGCCAGGCATTGCAGGAGCTCGAGAGTTATTTTGGCACAGAAGCCAATACCGGTGTGCTTATCGCCTCTGTTGATGCCGGTTCACCGGCCGAAGAAGCACAACTGCAGGCCGGTGACATTATTCTGGCCGTCGATGACCGCTCTGTATCAGCCCGCTTTGTTGAGGAATTGCCTCCCTTCTACAACCGAATTGCCTCTCAGCCCCCCGGTGAACCTATGAATTTCCGGGTACTTCGCGGTGATCAGGAACAAATATTGACTGTTATCCCCCGTTCGTTGGGAGACCTGTTAGGAGAGGATTTTGAGTCCGGTGAATGGGACTTTACCGTGAAAGGCGTCACACACCAGATGCAGATCGAATACCAGCTTCAGGACTCGACTGGGGTAATGATTGCCGGAGTGAAACCGGTCGGGGTTGCCGATGGAGCAGGCGTGCGGGGAGGCGATGTTATTGTGAAGATTAACAAAACCCCCATTATCACCCTTGCCGATTTTATCAAAGAGTATACGGTTCTCGTCGAGAGCAAAGCCGAAAAAATACTGTTGACCATCAAACGCAGGAACGGCGTAAGACTGGCCGTTCTTAACATTGAAAAGGAAAGAGTAAAAGAGGAATTGGGGCTGACAGATGGCAAATAACAGAACATACAACTATTCGAAAATGAAACACATGCGACTGGTACTCGCCTTTCTTTTTGTCTGTGCAGTGACCGCATCCGCCCATGCCCAGAATTTTGACTTTGAACGACTTGGCAAAGCCATGAATGAGTACACAGTTATCCTTGAAATACGAGTCGAGCTTGCCTTCGGATCCCAGACCTCCGAACAAAAACAGCGGGTACTGGGTACGATAGTTTCAACTGACGGGGTCGTGCTCTTTGATGGCGGTTTCCTTGATACCGATAATGCCTTTTCAGCTCTATCCGGACTGAGCATAAGGACAACTCCGACCAAAATCGAGGTGAAAACTCTCGATGGCGACAAGATGTCGGCTGAGTTTATCGGTGTCGATCGCTTCACAAAACTTGGATTTGTCAAAATCACATCTAAGGGCGATCAAAAGTTTACTCCGGTGAAATTTGCTTCCAAAGTTCGCTTCACTCTTGGAACATGGCTCGCGACCTATATGCTGCTTCCCGAATTTGTCTCACCTCCGGTGGCGGCAGACATTGGCATGCTTTCAAGCATAATTGAGTCTCCTGAGATATTTCCGCTGACCGTAGGCTTTGGTCCAATGGAAATTGGCTCGGTGCTCTATGACAGCCGCCTCAATCCGGTTGGTGTTGTCGGGGTTCTTACCGATCCGGGCAATGGAACCAACGATGCCGGAGGGTTTCTTGACTCGTACGAAACCTCTGATTTCCCTCTGCTTGGAGTAATCACTGGCGAGCGGCTATCCACTGTGATTACCAATCCTCCGACACGCGGCAAAGTAGACCGGGCATGGCTGGGTATCACTCTGCAGGCCCTGACGCCTGATATCGCGGAGTTTCTTAAGCTCGATGCCAAGGGCGGGATAATTGTCAATGACGTCATCGTTGGCTCTCCTGCCGAAAAAGCGGGTCTCAAAGTCGGCGATGTCATCTACAAAATTGATGATTCCCCAATACTTGTTGACCGCGAAGAACGTGTCTCTGTTTTCCAGAAACGAATTTCCGAAATGGGCTCCGGAAAGACAGTCACCTTTGGCGTCCTTCGACCAAACGGTGACGATGCGGCAGAAATTACAATCCCGACAACTCTCGAAAAGGCGCCGATTTCTGCCCTTGACGCCGCCGAGTATGAACATAAACCGCTCGAACTCTCCGTTCGTGAGATGGTCTTTGCAGACTTTACCTTTAATAACCTTGATCAGTCCACTTTCAAAGGTGTCGTCGTCTCAAAAATCAAATCCGGCACCCAGGCTCATATCGGCGGGCTTCAGATGGGTGATATTATCCAGCGCATCGGTTCTACCCCGACTACCTCAGTTGCCGAAGCCGAGGCGGCCTTAACGGCGATCGAGGAAGAGAAGCCTGATGAAATAATCTTCTTCGTCTGGAGGGATAACAAGACGATGTTTGTGAAAGTAAAGACGACTTAGGTTCTTCTAACGTCCACAAAGTCCATTAAGGAGAAGAGAAATCTTCTCCTTTTTTTGAATATCATTACCTCAACCCCCAACAGCTGAGCCTTGACATTCAGCCAAATTTCGTTATATTGCACCCAGTTGCATTACAACCTCGAAGCAAAAACAGCAGATACTCGCCATAATTTTCTGGACGTACAAAGAATGAAAAGACAGCAACACCCGATTAGCGCCTCCATGTTGTTGAACTATAACATTTTGTGGGTGTTCATCATGTCGTTTTTAGTTTGGCAAGTATGCTTTTTATTAAACTATGTCATCGGCACATGGTTTGCCCTGACGGGTGCAGAGATACTTCCATAAGTTATCTGCTTCGAGGAAAGAATAAAAATTGTCGGTAACCGAAAGGGCGAATATGATTCGAACGTTCAAGAAACTCAGTCTTTTGCTAACCCTTCTTTTAGGATTTGCTCTCTCAGTTTCGGCTGATCCAGACGCCTATACCGGCGTTGTCACTATTGATAATGTCATTGCCGAGCCCGGAGACAAGGTTTCCGTTGAAATCCGCCTTAAATCAAATAACGCTTCAATTTCGGCTATGTCCATCCCTATAAAGTTTCCTTCGGTCCATTTGAATTTGGACTCGGTCTCCTATACCAACTCCCTCGCTGGCGTAGATTTCAGCAAAGATATTATGAGAGACAACTCTCTGAAAATTGCTAAACTTTTTCTTTATCCAAGTCTGAATGTCACTCGCGTTCCGACAATTACAGCAGAGACGGGCCTTATCGCTACCTTGCATTTTTCAGTTGGGCCAATAGCGCCCCCATCCGTTATACCAGTAGACTCTCTCAATCTCAGCCTCCAGATCGGCAACATCACCGTTCCGACCCGGGTTGAATTTTCTGATAATGCTGGCCTTATAACCTATCTTCCGGGGTTTGAACGAGGCAGCGTCACCATTCAAATCGCCACCGGTATCGACGATGGGAACGGCCTTATTCCATTGGAATTTGCTCTCGCCCAGAATTATCCCAATCCGTTCAATCCGACTACACAGATTGCCTATTCACTCCCTAAGGCAGGCCAGGTTAAGCTCGAAGTCTTTAACATTCTTGGACAGAGCGTGGCTACCCTCGTAGACAAAAGACAGGAAGCCGGCGCTCATACGGTCAATTTCGATGCCTTGGAACAGCCCAGCGGCGTTTATTTCTACAGACTCGCCACAGAATCAGATGTCAAAACGAAGAAAATGCTTCTGATGAAATAATCCTTCCGCCCTTTTTGCCGACTATATCAGGGAGAGCATGCGCTCTCCCTGTTTTATTTTATATTACGCGTGGTAAAAATGATGGAAGCGACAACGGTCAAAGAACCTAAGACAGTACAGTTTGGCGAATACATCCTCTCCGGCAAGATCGGGCAGGGGGGAATTGCCGAAATCTACAAAGGGCGTCAGGAGTCGCTCGGGCGCGATGTTGCCATAAAAATCCTGTCGAGCAAACTCACCGATGACCCGGATATTGTGCGCAGATTCGAGCGGGAATCGATGGTTATCGCCAAGCTCAATCACCCCAACATCGTCCATGTCATTGACCGGGGAACTAGTGGTGGCCGCTATTATTTTGTTATGGAATTTATCGATGGGACCTCGCTTCGCGAAGTCATTGACTCAAACAAAATCCCAGTGAATGCAAAACTTGAGATGATAGCCCAGGTCTGCAAAGCCCTCGATTATGCCCACAAAAATGGTGTTATCCATCGGGATATCAAACCAGCGAATATCCTCATCGACCGCGAAGGAAACCCCCGTGTCGCCGATTTCGGGATTGCTCAGATTATCGGGACGCCTGAAGGTGATTTGACCTCCTCAGAGGTCGTCATGGGAACACTCGCCTATATGTCGCCGGAACAAAAAGTCAGCTCGACCAATGTCGACCAGACAACAGACATCTATGCCGTAGGCATAATCATCTACGAAATACTGGTTGGGAAAAAGCCGCTTGGTCATTTCAAATTCCCCTCTGAGCTTGTCCCTGGTCTCAATAAGGCCTTTGATGAAATCATCCAGAAATGCCTCGCTCAGGAAGCAAAAGACCGCTACCAGACCGCAGTTGATCTGAAGAATGCCATTCTTGAAGTCATCGCCGGTGGCGGACGGGAGGCGACTGATTCTTTCTCTATAAGTGGGACCGACAGCTTTACTGGAAAATGCCGCCACCTTGACACCATCAAGGAAACCAAATTCGGCTCGACAATTCTGGTGGAAAACCGGGTCTCCAAAAAACTCTATGTCATCAAAAAGCATAACAAAGGGGAGTCTGGCCGAAAAGAGGCCAAGTTGTTGGCAAGCCTCAAACACAAAAATATCATCAATATTCTCGGCTCTGGCGGAGAAGGAAAGAATACGGTAATTATTTCTGAATACGCTCCTGGCGGATCGCTGGACGACCGAATGGCGCGTAAATATGACTGGGAACGGGGAATGGCAATCGGGCTTCAGATTGCCGCCGGGCTCGATTTTGCCCATAAAAATAATATCATCCACGGCAACATACGGCCTTCAAATATCCTCTTTGATAACCATGACACCATCAAGATAACCGATTTCGGGTTGCCCGTTCACTACGATGGCCTCAAACATAAAAACTGGTATGGCTGTCCTGAACATAAGTTCTCCCGCCAAGGAGATATCTACGCATTGGGCGTTATCATTCATCAGCTTATCACAGGTCGCACACCGCAATATGACTCAGCCGATACCCTTCGACTCGACGATGTCAAAATGCTTCTCCCTCAGGCCATAAGCGCGATGCTTCAACACCTACTGGCTGTCAGAGTCGTCCACCGCTATAAAACATGTGAGGAGCTGTTATCCCATTGGGATGAGTTCCAGTGCCAGAGAACCGAGCGTCGTGTGCGCCAAGTCACTGCGAACCATGTGGTTGAAGAAAAACCCGAGTCTGGTTCGTGGCCGCTCTGGGCTGTGGCAGGAGCCGGTGGTATGGCCGTGGGCGCCGTCGCGACGATTGTCTATCTGCTGCTTTAATTCCAATTCCCAACTTAGTTTCTAGCGCAATTCAACAGAAGGAAGATGTCGCGACCTGAGAAGCTTTCAACCAACGAATATCAGAAGAACTGAAAATATCTTCGTGCCGGCCGTCTCTGGCCTGCACAAAGAGTGAGAACCCACCTTCCACCGCAAGCGTCGGGGTACCCCCAAATCAAAACAAATATCACAACATGTCGTTGCAAGAAGTGCCGTCTTCGGCATGACCCTCCACGGCGGGTCCGCCGCGGCGGACGGCAATCTCAGTTCCTCTTATCTTTTCTTCGACTTGTGGCGTGGGGAAGCCGGGTCCCCCTTTCCTACTTTACTTAAGTCCTAAAAAAGCGATATATTGACAGATATATGGCAAAACCTGAATTAGTCCAGTCAACATCGGGCATCCGCGGCGTTATCGGAAACGGCTTAGAACCTATAATGATAACGACTTACGGGTGCGCATTCGGCACTTTCCTAAAAAAAGGGGTTGTGGTCGTGGGCCGCGATAGTCGCCCCAGCGGCGAGATGGTCAAAGCCGCTGTTATTTCAGGGCTGGTTTCTGTCGGTATAGATGTGGTCGATATCGGTGTTGTTCCGACTCCCACCGTTGAGATTGCTGTGAAACAGCTCAAAGCAAATGGCGGGATCTGTGTCACCGCCTCGCATAATCCGGCTCAATGGAACGCCCTCAAATTTTTTAACAAACGCGGGGAATTTATCACCGCCGAAGAATATTCCCAGCTTCAGGTCATTTACACATCCAAAGATTTCGCCTATAAAGCATATAACCGCATTGGCAGGATTTCCCATCAAAGCCATTGGATAGATTCTCATATCACCAAAACCCTTGCCTTAACCGTCCTAAATAAAGTTGCGATCAAGAAACGTCGTTTCAAAGTCGTGGTCGATGCTATAAACGGCGCCGGATCACACGCCTTGCCGACATTCCTTCATGCTCTCGGCGCAAAAGTCATAAAGATAAACTGCAAAGGTGACGGCGATTTTGTCCATCTGCCCGAGCCTATCCCCAAAAATCTCAAGGGATTGGCCGATGCGGTCAAACAACACAAGGCCGATATCGGGATGGCCTGTGATCCAGACGCCGACCGGCTTGTTCTTGTAAACGAAGCCGGCCAGACAATTAGTGAGGAACTTACCCTGACAATCGCGGTTCTTGAAGTTCTAAAAAAACGGAGAGGCCCGACGGTGATAAATCTGTCCACATCGAAAACAACTGCCGATGTCGCGCGAAGTTGTGGTTCACGAGTCTATTATTCAAAGGTAGGCGAGAGCAATGTAGTACAGATGCTTCGCGAAAAGCGAGGCGTGATTGGAGGCGAAGGAAACGGCGGGGTTATTTTCCCTGAATTCCACTCTGGACGGGATTGTCTGGTCGCGGCTGGTCTAATCCTTTCGGCACTTGCAAGTAGCGGCAAAACACTCTCCGCGCTTGTGGAAACTTTTCCGAGGTATTATACTATAAAAACTAAGTTCACTCTTCCTGATGACTTTGATCAGAAGCTTGTCCGCTTTGAAACTGAATCGGAAAAATTGGTTGGCAAAGCGGAAATTGACCGCCGAGACGGCCTGCGGTTTGACTTTCCGGACGGGTGGGTCCAGTTGCGAAAATCTAATACCGAGCCGATATACAGAGTGATTGTGGAAACGAACCAACAAAAGCTGACCGGCGAACTCGTGGAACGGGTAGGGCAGTTCTTTAAACAGATGTAGGTAATTAATATGTGTGGAATAGTTGGATATGTAGGAGATAAACAGGCATTGCCGATTCTCCTGAATGGTTTGAAACGGTTGGAATACCGCGGTTACGACTCAGCCGGACTGGCCATGTTGACCGAGCGGGGTCTTATGATTTCCAAATCGGTCGGCAAAATCAAGATGCTCGAAGAATCAATCAATGGACGCACAATCGACAGCATCCATGGAATCGCCCACACCCGCTGGGCAACTCATGGAGAGCCAAACCATGTCAACGCCCATCCCCACACCGATAATAACTGCGAGATTGCGCTGGTCCATAATGGCATCATTGAAAATTACCGCACCCTTAAAGAATTTCTCATGCGCAAAGGGTATATTATTAAGACTGAGACCGACACCGAAATCCTTGTCCATCTCATCCATATAAATTACAAAGGTGACCTGACCGAAGCCGTTCGCGCCGCTCTAACTCAAGTTGAGGGAACATACGGCATCGCGGTTATTTCTTCCCTTCACCCACAGATGATTGTCGCCGCGCGCAAAGGCTCGCCCCTGGTTATCGGCCATGGAGAAGGAGAAAATTATGTAGCTTCCGACGTTTCTGCGATGCTCGAGCATACCAATAGAGTTGTCTATCTCGATGACGGAGAAATTGCTACTATCACCCCGATGGGATACAACATTACGACTATTCAAAATGTCCAAATCACGCCTACCATCGAAGAAATCTCATGGACGCTCGATATGATCGAAAAAGAGGGCTACGAGCATTTCATGCTCAAAGAAATCCATGAGCAGCCTACAACCATTCGCAACGCCATTCGCGGCCGTCTCAATTTCGAAGAAGGAATCTCCCGTCTGAATGGACTGAACCTTCAGCATGACGAACTCCGCAAGGTCGGACGCGTCATTATCACCGCCTGCGGGACATCATGGCATTCGGCTCTTATTGGAAAGTATCTCATCGAAGAAATAGCCCGAGTCCCGGTGGATGTTGAGTATGCCTCCGAATTCAGATATCGTTCGCCGATTGTCGATGACACCACGCTTCTGTTTGCAATCAGCCAATCAGGCGAAACAGCCGACACGTTGGCGGCAATGCGCGAAGCAAAAAAACATGGCGCAACTGTGCTCGGTGTAGTCAATGTCGTCGGCTCGACTATCGCCCGTGAATCCCATGGCGGTGTCTACATTCATGCCGGCCCCGAAATTGGGGTGGCCTCAACCAAAGCCTTTACTTCGCAGGTGATGGTCCTTTCTCTCATTGCCAATCTGCTTGGCCGGATGCGCAATATGTCATCGCAGCAGGGCTATGAAATGATCGAATCGATTCAGCACATTCCTGAACAAATAGAGCGGATTCTTAAAAATGAACAGGCTGTCGTCGATATTGCTGCGGCCTATTATAAGAGTAATAACTTCCTCTATCTTGGACGCGGGATTAATTTTCCGGTAGCCCTTGAAGGCGCGCTTAAACTCAAAGAAATATCATATATCCACGCCGAGGGTTATCCTGCGGCAGAGATGAAGCATGGCCCGATTGCGCTGATCGATGAAAATATGCCAGTGGTGGTTATTGCTCTCAAAGACCCTGTTTATGATAAAGTTATGTCTAATATTTCCGAGGTTCGCGCTCGTAACGGTCGTGTGATTGCTATTGCGACGGAAGGCGACACAGAGATCGCTGAACGCGTTAACCATGTGATCTATGTCCCACACACAAATCGTCTGCTCTCACCGCTGTTGTCAGTGATACCGTTGCAGTTGCTGGCATATCATATTGCGGTAATGCGAGACTGCCCGGTCGACCAACCTCGTAATTTGGCAAAATCGGTGACAGTGGAATAAGGGCGTATTGCTTTTTATTTGCCGATGTGCGAGTGCACTTTTGGCTGACGAATTCTCAGGATGTCATTCCCGCCCGCCAACGACTGAGAATCCATCTTCATCTTCGTGCAGGCCGTCCTCCATTGGCGGATTCGAAAATCTCTGGCCTGCACAGATATTCCACCTTGATATAGGAAGTGCAGTCAGTCCGCCGAGGCGGAAAGGCTGGTAACCAGTGCTCATATTCGAGCGAGACGTAGCGGTGGACTGTCGCGCATCAAGTGACCGTCATTTTCCACCCAAAAAAAGCCGCCAGCGCTTTAACACACTGACGGCTCAATCTCAAAAAACAATCGATTCTGACTATCGTTTGTTCTGCTTTTCGCTCTTTTCCGGTTTCTTCTTGTCTGCGACAGGAGCACCTGCGGCGGGTTTTGCTCCGGCGGCAGGCTTGGCGCCTGCGGCAGGTGTGCCACCAGCAGCAGGTGCGGCAGCAGCAGCTTCAGCTGCGGCTTCAGCGGTCGGTGTCTCGACCTTGATAACAGTCGGGGCTGAGATAACCACAAGCGTCTGATCCGGATCATTGAGCATCGTGGCATTGGGGATATTCAAATCCCGAATGTGAAGCGAATCACCGATGCCAAGATTGGACACGTCAACCTCGACAAACTCCGGTATATCAGTCGGCAAACAGGCAATCTCAACTTCGCGCTGTGTTGTCTGCATGATGCCGCCTTCGGATTTAACGCCTTTGGAAGTTCCCACAAAGTGAATCTGAACTTTGATGTGAAGCGGTTTGGTCATTGAGATGGCGTGGAAATCAACATGGGTGATTTTGCTGGTGATAGGATCGCGCTGGATCTCTCGCAAAATCGTCTTGTTGGCTCTTCCATCGATACTCAAATTAAAAATTGCGCTCGTTCCGCCGGCAGTTTTCATTGCCGCGCGAAAATCACGCTCACCCATCGCTACAGAGATTGGAGCTTTTAATTCCGGGCCGTACACAATGGCCGGGATCTGGCCGCTCATGCGCGTCTGGCGGGCGACACCTTTGCCGCTTCCGGGCCGCGCAACCGCGGCTAATGCTACTTCTTTCATTGTCTCTTTTATACCTCCACTAATGCAATTAATATGTTCAACTACTGTTGGACAGTTGTGGTTCGTTCTTCAAAGAGAGACGAAACAGACTGTTCATCGGAAATGCGCCGGATAGCTTCGCCTATCAGCTCAGCGCAGGTGAGAATTTCAAATTTTTCAGGAAGATTTCTTGTGCTCAAATCAACAGAATCACAGAGTATCATTTTCTTGATTGGCGAGCGCTGAATCTTTTCAATGGCTTTTCCGGATAGCACGCCATGAGTACAGGCGGCGTATATTTCAAGCGCCCCTTTTTCTTTGAGGTGATCGGCCGCCTGACAGATTGAGCCGCCGGTGTCGACCATATCATCGCGGATAAGCACATTCCTATCGGCAACTTCGCCGATGAGATTCATTACCTGCGATTCGTTCGGCGCAGGACGGCGCTTGTCGACAATTGCAAGTTCAGCGTTCAATGCCGCGGCGGTTGACCGGGCAAGTTTCAGCGATCCGACATCGGGCGGCACAATAACCAAATTAGGGATACTCATTCTGCGGAAATAATCATTGAATAAAATTGCCGCATACAAGTGGTCGTGGGGAAGATCAAAAAATCCCTGTATCTGGCTGGCATGCAAATCAAGCGTAATAATTCTGTCGGCGCCCGCTGTTGTGATAAGATTTGCCACAAGTTTTGCGGTGATCGGCACTCGTGGTCTGTCTTTGCGGTCCTGCCGCGCGTACCCGTAATAGGGCATCACCGCGGTAATGCGCATAGCCGAGGCTCTCCGCGCGGCTTCGATGAGCATGAGCAGTTCCATTAAATTTTCAGCGGGAGCGTTCGTCGGTTGAACAATAAACAGGTCGGCGCCGCGGATATTCTCATTTATTTGTACCGAAACTTCGCCGTCGGAAAAACGTCCGACCGAACAATCGGTGAGGTCAACCCCGACATAAGCGGCAATCATTTTGGCAAGTCCGATATTGGAATTACCAGTGACAATCTTAATATCTGTACGAGTCATCATCATGATATGTGATTCCGTTTGAAACTAAATATGGCGCGGCGCGCGATGATATATGCGAAGGAAGATTTCATAGTGTGCAGTTATGATATTTTTTCTGGGGCGCCAGGATTCGAACCTGGGAATGGCAGCTCCAAAGGCTGCTGTCTTACCACTTGACGACGCCCCAAAAAAAGTTCCGCAGGCGTTTTACAGCGAACTCTGACTTTTCAGTTCCGCCTCGTAGGCCTCCAGTATCCTTTTCTCCAATAATTCTCTCATCTCCTGATTGACCGGATGGGCAATATCCTGATGCGATCCATCTGGTCGTTTGCGGCTTGGCATCGAGACAAAATACCCGGTTGTCCCTTGGATGATTTTTAAACCGCGTATCACAAACGCATTGTCAAATGTCACGTTCGCAAAACCTTTCAACTTATCCTCGTCACGCAATGTGACGCGGATTTCTGTTATCTCCACGGCGGCCTCCCCAAGCTGTCACAGTACCCTACGCAGGAAGTCTGATGGGACGAACCGTGAATACCGCCCAATCATGCAATCTGCCATTTGCCCAACGCTCCGTCTCCGGGGCCGTTGAGAAGATGCCGAAAATTGTAGACCCGGAACCGCTCATGCGTACAAGAGAAGCGCCGCTGTCCACCAGCATGGCCGCAATCCTCCCTAAAATTGGATGCGCCACAAACTGGATCGGCTCGAAATCATTGCCAGCCTCAGCCAAGCAGGCAATAAGTTCCTCCGTTGTCCGGCAACCCCCGAAACTAATCAGCGTAGCTTCTTTTGTCAAGCCCATTCTAAGTCCCGCATAGGCTTCCGCAGTCGAGAGATGGAGTTGGGGAGTAACCAAAACCAACCAATAATCGAGCGGAAGCGCAATATCATCAACGACTTCGCCACGCCCTCCGATCACCGCCTGTCCCAATGAAAAGAAAAAGGGAATATCCGAGCCGATTTTGAGGCTTAGTTTTGCAAGCGCTTCACGAGACAGAGCCAAATTGAATAGGATACTGCATGCTAATAATGTCGCGGCGGCATTGCCGGAACCGCCCCCCAATCCGGCGCCTGACGGAATTTTTTTGTCAAGCGAGACTGTAAGACCGGCCGAAAATCCGAATCGGGATTGCATGACTCGATATGCTTTGCTGATGAGATTGCTTGTATCCGTTGGAATATTGTCGGCACCCTTTATTGAGATTTCAACCGACGGCGTGCTGGTGATTTCAAATTCGAGTATGTCGTAAAGCGAGACCGCCTGAAAGAGGGAATGAATGTCATGATAGCCGTCGTTTCGTTTGCCGAGGACTTCCAAAAATAGATTCACCTTGGCCGGAGAGGTGATAGTGAGTTTGGAATCGGAATGTTTGTCGATAAGCATGGTGAGAGAAAGTGAATGAGAACTAAGAGGAAGTCAAGGGTGGAATGTTGGGAGGGTGCATGAGTAATGACAGTAGGATCGAACAAAATGTAAACAAAGCTTGAAGTGGCTGACAGTTTTCAGTATATTATCAGGTATGATGACTGATGACTGAAGACAATAAGAATCCCTCGAAACCGTCTTTTCTTAAAAGTATAAAGCAAAATACAAGTGCCCTTGCAACTATTGGCGTTTGCTTCGTGACAGGAATGGGGTTACAGTGGAAGATCGACTCCGGTCTAATCGCAGAAGACGGACGCCATATAGCGCAACTGGAGACTGAAAGAGATTTTTATAAGAACCGGACAGCTGATGCCATGAACGTTGAGGACTTTTTCGCTAAGTTCGACATTGCTCAAATGTCACCGGAAGGAGACTATAGGCTACTCTTTGGAACTAGTTCGATGGGATCAATCTCGAGTGAAATTACTGGACTAATCGATTCGGCAATTAGTGCACTCCAAAATGGCGAAGAACCCAAAGCCATCACTCAGCTCAACAGAGTAATCAAAATACTACCCGAATTTCCCTATAGTTACTATTATTTGGGCATAGCAGAACTATCAACAAATATCCAGAAACGAGCAGAGCACCAATTTGTACGCGCGCATGAACTCTTCACAATTCTATTGCGCATTAGACCGAATAATGCATCCATGCGTTTGTTTGACGCAATGAGCCTTACCTATCTCGGACACGGCGATTCAGCGACTTCTCAACTCTACAAAACAAAGAAAGGAAGTCCCTACTGGGAAATTGGTTGTCTGAGACAACATCTTCAATACGATTCTACGGCTCTTTCAAAAGAAGAGCGCGTGACTTGGGTTCAGTTTTTTGATGCGCTTAATGGATTGAAATGCGACACCACAATGATTTCCAGCAGCGTTGTGGCAGTCGATGTTCGTGCACCTCTCCCTGTTATCAAATGGCCTCAGGTCTATGAATAGTTTAAGAGATGACAAAGTTTTGAATTCCTCTTTTCGTCGGCGCGGCAAAAAGGACTCGACAGCCTGAATGTCGATCGGTTCAAGAGCGCGATTCGTTTTGAGATTTCGTTGAATCATCCTTGGTTTGGTTTCGAGGCGCAATTGCGAAAGGACTGGATTCGACCGCGCAATTGCGTTTGGTGACTTAGTATCAAGAGTTAAAGAATTAACCATAAGACAAGCTCTGTAGCGAATCTTTGTTAAATTCCCCCCTGCCGCCGAACCAGCACTTCTTTGTTCTTCGTGCGGTCCGCCGCGGCCGACAGTCGCGCATCTAAGAAAAGATGTCAGGATCGCGAGGATCGCTGACCTACGAATATCGGAGAACTGAGATTGCCGTCCGCCGCGGCGGACCCGCCGTGGAGGGTCGCGTCTGGGAAGCCGTTCCTCGCAACGACGTACTTGGAATGTCTGCTCTGCTTTCCGTTACCTCTCTTTACCTATAACGGACTGGAATAATATTCTAAAGAGCCTCTCACTTTCATCATCGAATCCTCAGTTTTTTTTAAAAAACCTTTCTTCTAACCCTTTAGCCCTGTTTCAAGTATAATGGAGGATGATTTTTCTAAAATCCCTGCACAGCCAAGCCTTTGCTCTCGCCTTGCTTGCTCTGGTACTGCTCAATGGAAGTCCGTCCTCGGCCGCTCCTGCGGTCGAATTTTCCTTTAGCGTCTACCAAAAAGAGACCAAAACCACAGAGAACCGTCTCCTGTACGCCGATACCTCTGCCATCATTAAAGGCATTCCGGCCACAGGATTCATGGTTGCGCTCTCGCTCGATGTAGAAATTAATGAAATAGACAGCGCGGCTTGTGCCTTCACAACACATATAGTCACCTTCGGGCCACCCACACATAACTATTCCAAAAAGATGCGGGTCGAGTATGGCCTTCCTGCGCGAATAGAATCTCTCAAAGGGAAAAATGGAGCTTTATACAGCTTTGTCATTGTGCCGCTGAAACAACTCAATGCCGACACCACAAATTGCGGCTACAAGCACAATGCAAAAGATGTCTTTGAGTTTAAGCCGACCGCGCACACCGATTTGTATTACATCCCAAATTCGCTCGCCCAATTTCACTGGGCGGCGATTAAAGGGCTGCTCGAAGATTATTACGACCGTTTCGACGCACTAAACAAATTTACGGCATCGGGCAAATACAATGTCTACCTGACGCCGTGTCCGGTTCCATCGGTTTTATGGGACAAGCGTTTCGGCTTGGTTGTCGATCCTACTCGAAATACATCGTACACGATTCATAACAAGTCCTACAACAGCGCCGACCCGTTTGCGCTGATGCTGGCATCAATTTACCGTAACTATGGGTATGCCCCGGCATTTTTGAGCGAGGGGTATGCCGGTTACCTCTCTGCGGCAGTTGTAGATATGAAAGACTATTTGAAGAAGGGGACCAAGGTAAACGTAATAGACTTGCTCGACACCTATACATATTTAGTTGGCGCCGATCCGAAACTTGCCGACCGCACAGCAGCGACCTTTGTCCGCTTCATTATTAACGAATACAACATCGATCAGTTTCTGACACTTTATCGCCAAGCCGACGATATAACTTTGCAGGCGACAATTGAAAAAGTATACGGGAAACCTATCGCGACGCTTGAAAACGAGTGGCGGAAATATATCGATACGGTTACCATCCGAAGCGACAAATATCTTCTTTTTGCCAGTGAAGCCGAAGCTATGATTGATTACCCCCGGATGTTAATGTACAGCCAAAAGCTACTGCCGCTTGCCACAACCAGCAGAGATACCCTTATCGCGTACACAGAGCTCTCTCGTTCGTATTTTCTGTCAGGTGATTATTCCAAGGCGGTCGAATATCAGACGCTTTTGGCCCAGAAAGACACCGCAAGCGCTATCAATCGAGTGACATTGGCCGGATACAAAATGATGGATGGGCAGTATGACGAGGCGTTAATCGATCTCAAATGGGCGAAGGCGAAAGACAGCGGCAATGGCGTTGTGCAATTCAATCTCGCCGTGAATAGTATGATTCGAGGAGACAAGGAATCAGCGAGAGACATATTCCGGAAAATGGTTGCGGATACTTCTACCAACTCCGCGCCGATTGAATCCCGCGCCCTGCTCGGACATTTGCTTTTGCAGTCAAAGGTGAAAGCAGACAAAGGGGCCGCCACGAAATATTTCAACGAAGCCGTTTCCGCATTGGAGCGATCTATGAGTAGCGGCTCGACACCGGTGCCTACAAACTATCTCTGGCGCGGAATTGCCCACCTTGGGCTGGGAGAAATCGAATCGGCGCTGTCTTATCTTGAGACATCCCTTTTTCTTGAAAGCAGCACGTTCTATATCGGCATGATAAATCTCTGGATGGGTAAAGCCAATGACCTAAAAGAGGAACGCCAAATTGCCCGCCAGCATTATGGCGCCGTGTTAAGCAATCCATCTGCGGTCTATCATCAGGAGGAAGCGCGGCGCTATCTCGAAACGCCGTACAGTCAGTAATCATGTTCAGTTTTCTCAATACCGCGGTTCTCTTCGCTGCAGCCGCCGCGCTCATCCCGCTCATCATCCATCTCTTCTCCCGTCGAAAAGTCAAAGTCATCGAGTTTTCTTCGGTGCGTTATTTGAAATCTATGCAAAGGCGGCAGGTCAGGCGGCTCAAAATCCGCCAGCTCTTGCTTCTTATCCTCCGCATGCTCATTATTCTCGCGGTTGTATTGGCCTTTGCCCGCCCAACCAGGCAAGATGGCGCAATTGGCGCGCATGCCACAATCTCGGCAGTAGTTCTTTTCGATAACTCGGCATCGATGAATCGCTTTGTGGCCGATGGCAATCTATTCGATCTGGCCAAAAAACGAACTCAGGAATTGCTTGAAACTTTCGGACAAGCCGACCAAGTTTGTCTTATTCCGTTGGCCGTAGACAAAGACGAGCAATCCAAAATCGGTTTTACCACCCGCGCCATAGCAACCAAACGGTTGGCGGGGGTCCAGCCGAGCGATAGCCGGGCCGAAATGCAATCTGCGCTGGAGCACACCATGACGCTTGTGGAGAGCGCCCAAAACTTGAATCGCGAGATTTATATAATAACCGACCGTCAGCGCGGGTCATTGCCTGAGGCCGAAGTCCTTGCTGAAAGTTTAGCGAAAGTTTTCTTTGTCGATTTGCCGCTTGAGGCCGTCGACAATATCGGCGTCATCTCGCTTGATTTCGGGGGACAGCTAATCCAGGTCGGCCATGATTTTACCGTCACGACCACGATAAAAAACTACGGCGCTGAAAAAGAGACCGAGCGGCTTGCCTCGCTCTATCTTGATGACAAACGTGTCGCCCAGACTGAATTTTCCGCCGAGGCCGGAGCTGAGAGTTCAGTGAGGTTTACCCGCACAGTCACACAGGCCGGATTCCACACAGGGTATATTGAACTGTCTGATGATAAATACCCGAACGACAACCGCTACTATTTCAGCTTTCGAATACCCGAGCAGTCAAACCTGCTGGTCATCGGTGATAATGCCGGGGCGCGCTATATCTCGCTTGCGCTAGCTCCGGCCGGCATGACCAATCAGTACTGGTCTATAAAAGAGGCGACGCTGTCAGAACTGACCGGAATAGATTTTGCCGATTACGATGTCATCATTCTCTCGGGCGCGCCGACTTTGCAGGCATCATATGTGACTCGAATTCAAAGTTTTGTCGACCGTGGAAAATCGCTTTTTCTTGTCTATGGCCCGCAGACAGATATTACCAACTTTAACGCGGCCTGGTCGCAGATGTCCGGAGTCACATATTCCAATGCCGCGCCATCGCAATTTAACAGAACCGGATACTATTCATTGAAATCGCTCGATGCAGATCATCCCATATTTTCTGTTTTTGGATTTGAAGAAAACAAGCCGCCGGAAATAAAATTCTTTGCCCTTCCAACCCTCACCGCCCGCCCTGATGTCCGCACGTTGGTAACATTCACCGGTGACAGGCCGGCATTGGTCGAGACGCGCTATGGTTCAGGCAAAATTCTTACCTTCACCGGCCCCATTGAACCTGAGTATTCGGATTTGATAAGCCACGGTTTTTTTGTTCCTTTCATTTCCCGGATTGCCGAATATCTGGCCTCTGATTTGTCTTCGTTTGATGTACGGCTTTTTGTGGGCGACAATGTCGTCCGGTCGTTAACTTCTAAACGTCCAATGGCGGGCGGAGTCGAAATGCTCGCCCCCGATACCGCAGTGTATACCGTCCCGCCCGAGGAATCCCAGGGCGCATTGGTTGTCCGCGCCAAACCAGTTGAGCAGGCGGGATTATATCGCTTAAGTTGGCAGGGCGTTGAGATCGATAAATTTGCGGTCAATATTGACCCCGCTGAGTCTGATTTAACATCGGTTGATTTTGATCAGTACGCCTTGTCACTTGGAGTATCTGAATATAAAACTCTACCTGCCAATGGGAATCTCGAACCTGTGCTTGCCGGATTTAGGATTGGTCGTGAGCTCTGGCCGATATTTCTCTGGATAGCTGTTGTTTTGCTTGCCGCTGAGATGTTTCTTAGCCGCGGTTCACGTGCCGATGAGTAACCCATGACCCTTCTTGCCGCCGAGAAAATCTCAAAAAAATTCAAAGACCAGGTCATTCTTGATTCTGTCTCATTCACCATCGAGGAAGGGGCTCGGATTGCCCTTGTCGGCAAAAACGGTATCGGTAAAACAACCCTGCTTGAGCTTCTCGATGGCAAACAAGAGACCGATAGCGGCGTCCTCAATCGCGCCCGTTCCTGCCGGATTGATTATGTTGAGCAGGAAAAGACCGAGTATTTGGATTTCACGCTTCTTGATTTTGTTGCCGATGCCCGCCGTGATCTGGTCGAGGCCCATGACCGGCTACGCTCACTGGAACATCACCTGGAATTACATCCGCACGACAAAGAAAAGCTCGATGAACTCGGACGCTGCCAGCATATTTTTGAAAAGGACGGCGGCTTTGATTTTGAAAATGAAATAAAGATAATTTTAACAGGGCTTGGATTCGCCGAGGACCGTTACGCCGACCGACTCAAAAACTTTTCCGGTGGCGAAAAAAACCGCGCCGGGCTTGCGCGAGTCCTTGCCGGACGCGGCAATCTGCTCCTTCTTGATGAACCGACAAACCATCTGGATATCGAATCAACGACCTGGCTTGAGGAATACCTCAAAAAGATGAACAAGGCCTGTCTGATTGTTTCCCATGACCGAGCCTTCATGTCGGCTGTTGCGCAGTTAGTCTGGGAGTTGAGCTATAGCAAAATCGATGTCTACGTCGGTTCATTTGAGAAATATATGGGGGAGCGTATAGACCGAAGAGTCCAGGCCGCCCACAGCTACCGTCTGCAACAAGGGGAGATAAAACGGGCCGAGGAGTTTATTCGAAGGAATATGGCTGGCCAAAAAACCAAACAGGCGCAGTCCCGATTGAAATCACTCAATAAAATTAAACGGCTTCCACCGCCTCCGAAAGACGGACGCGGCCCCATGCTCAAACTCGAATCATCGGGACGCTCGTACGCACAGGTGCTCAGAGTCGATGACCTCTCGCTCGGTTACGGAGACCGCACCGTTGTCAAAGATGCTTCGTTTGAAATATTCCGCGGAGACAAGGTCGGACTAATTGGACGCAACGGTTCGGGAAAGTCAACCCTGCTCCGGGCATTAATTGGAGAACTTGAGCCATCGCGCGGGTCAATCAATCTCGGCAATAATGTCGAAGTCGCCTATTTCGATCAGGAACTCGCCGATCTGAATCTGGAACTGAGTGTTTTGGACAATTTCTGGGAAGTTGATCCAAGCGCCGAAGTTGGCCCGATGAGGTCGTATCTTGGGCGGTTCGGATTTACCGGCGAAGACGCTCACAAAATGGTTCTGACCCTCTCGGGCGGGGAAAAAACTAAACTGTCACTTGCGAAACTTTTATACAAGCCGGCAAACTTTGTTATTCTCGATGAGCCCACAAACCATTTGGATATTTTCGCCCGTGAAGCTCTCGAGGACGCCTTGAGAGAATACGATGGCAGTTGTCTGATTGTAAGCCATGACCGCTATTTTTTGAATCGTGTGACAGACAAGATCGTCTATGTCAACGAAGGGCGCGTGAAAGTATTCAATGGCAACTACGAATATTTCAAAGAGAAGACGGCTTTGGCTCAACCCTCTCCGGTCAAATCCAAAAGCACGAGTAGCGGACAGGAGTTCCGTTCGTTCAAAGAAGAATCAAAACGCAAGGCAAAGTATAAAAAGCAGGTCGACACGACCAAAGCGGATATTGCCAAATACGAAGCTGAACTCTCTCAGCTTGACTATGACCTCCACCACAACATTCCCGCCAGTCAATGGGAAAAGCTTATCACCGCAGGCGAACGTAAGCTCAAAGTGGAAAATCTGATTTTGGAACTCTACGGCAAACTTGAGCAGTTGACAGAAGAGACCAAAGACGACAATGTCGCCGATTAAGATACTTGCCATCTCCGGCTCGCCGGTCACTGAAAGCAGCACTGATTTTCTACTCGATAAAATTGCACGCTCAATCGAGACTGAGCTAAGAGTGAGACTCCGCGATAATAAAGCCGAGCTCGAGATCGTGACTTCGTCGGTCAGGCTGAACCAGCTTAATATTATTCCATGCCAGGCCTGCGGAATAGCTCCTGACCCGGACTTTTGTTTTTATGATGATGATCTCACATCGGTTTATAGACAGTTAGCTGAGTGCGATTGCCTGCTCTTTGGTTCTCCAATACATTTCGACGGCGTATCATCTCAGGCAAAACTCTTTATTGACCGCTGTAATTGCTTCCGGCCTGCTGATTTTGAAAACAAAGATCCCGAGCATGATTTCCTCAAACGCCTTCCGAGAAAACGCCCCGGTGCAATGGTGTTTGTAGGTGGAAAACATGCCTGGTTTGAGGGAGCGCGGCGGACAGTTGCCGGGGTTTTCAAATGGCTTGAAGTCACAAACGAAGGTATGATTAGCTTTGCTTCAGAGGATTATCACCTTAAAAATATGGCGCAACTCTCTCCTGACACAATAGAACAAACTCACACTCTCGGCCAATTGCTCGCCAAAAAAATAATTGCAACTCAGACGCACTGAGATGCTTCGATCATATATATCCGAACAAAGTCCTGAATCTCCTCCTCCGGTTTTGGAGGCGGATCTCTCATGGGCGGTTCTTTGGGTATGACCGGAGGGTCTCTCACCGAGGGTTTCTTAGGACCACGTGTCTTGTTGAAACTGAGAGCCTCGGTGAGTCCATGAGTCTTAGTCAGGCGTCGTTTTAGAAGCCTGGTCTGATTCAAAGCTTTTTTTTCTTGGCTTGTAGACAAATGTTACACCCGATACGGTATAGTACTTTTCGAAATAGTTTTTCATACTGTATATAACAGCAAAACAAGGGATGTTGCTATCGCCCGAAGTGTTGAAACTGGGATTACATCGTAAGAACCTGAGGTCGAAGAACCGTACTTTCTACCACTTTCCCCCATCAAACAATCGCTTGGCAAGCAACATTTTACGGCATATATTGTTAACTTAAGTGTTAAAGTAGTAAGGCTGGAGCCGTAAAAAGCTTCTGTCTCTGTTCAGAGAATGAACAGATTGCCGATAAACATTAGTAACAGGAGTTAGTTTGAACCACTTTTGGTTTATCCTGATGGGTGGAGGCGGCACTGGCGAGCCGGCTTCGGGCGGAAGTGCCGTATTTACGATCATCTGGTTTGGCTTGATCTTTTTGATCATGTATCTGCTGATGATTCGCCCACAGAGAAAAAAACAAAAAGAGCTTGAACGGCTCGTAAGTGAACTGAAGAAAGGTGACAAGGTACTAACCACAAGCGGGATTTTCGGGACAATCTTTGCAATCGACGAAGAGCGCAACCGCGTTACGCTCAAAGTGCACAAAGATACCGAACTGGAGATCGTCAGATCGGCCATCGCCGCCCGAGTGGATAAGTAGTACCGAAGTGAGGAGTGACTGTGGCTGTACGACCGATCGTCATATACGGCGACCCGGTTTTGCGGGAAGTCTCCAAGCCGGTGGGAACAATAGACCGGCGCATACAAGATTTGGTGTCCGACATGTCGGACACGTTACGCAAGGCGCGAGGCCTTGGTCTGGCTGCTGTCCAGATCGGGGTGCCGATGCGGGTTTTTATTGTCGATTTGGGCGCTGTCGACATAAAGGAAACTCTCAGAGTGTTTATCAACCCGGAAATCCTTGAGACAACAGATGAAATCGAATACGAAGAAGGCTGTCTCTCATTTCCGGACATCTTCCAGAAGATCACCCGCCCGGCGTATGTCCGGGTTCGTGCGACCAACCTCGAAGGGAAAGTCTTCGAAATGAGCGCCGAGGGAATGATTGCCAGAGCGATTTTGCATGAGTATGATCATCTTGAGGGAACACTCTTTATTGACCGCATCTCACCCTTTGCCATGACAATGTTGAGAAGTAAACTCAAACGTCTGGCCACGGCTTCGTAACGTATCAGTCTTCCCAAAGTAAACCGAGCTTGTATTTGACAGGTGAGCCGGTACACTCAGTCACTTCAGTAACAGTATGAATGTAGTCTTTATGGGTACGCCCGAATTCGCGCGTGCGACGCTTGTGCCATTATGCCAAAGCAGGCACACGGTGCTCGCTGTTGTTACCGGCCGGGACAAAAAATCCAGCCGGGGCGGCGCACTTGTGCCGACTCCGTGCCGTCGCGAGGCCGACAATCGGGGGATTCCGGTTCTCATGCCGCTATCGCTCAAAGATTCATCATTTCATACCGAACTGAAATCATTCAACGCTGACCTCTTTGTGGTAGTCGCCTTCCGGGTACTTCCAAAAGAGGTATTTGAGCTGCCGAGACAGGGATCGATTAATATCCATGGCTCGCTTTTGCCCAAATACCGAGGAGCTGCGCCCATTCACTGGGCAATCATTAATGGCGACAGTCAGACCGGATTGACGAGTTTCTTCCTGAAAGAGACCGTGGACACTGGTGACATGATTGCGCAGGTGAAAGTTGAGATTGCCGCAGATGACACCTTTGACTCGCTCTATCAGAGACTTGCAGAAATGTCCGCCCCATTTTTGCTCAAAACACTCGATCTGATAGAGTCAGACTCAAAACCGGTTGCTCAGCCGGAGGGGATGGCAAGCCGCGCGCCGAAATTGACCGCATCTGATGCGCTCATTGATTTCGGCCAGCCAGCTCGCCATGTTCGAAATTTCATCCGAGGCTTGTCCACTAAGCCCGGATCGCACACAATGTTCCGAGGGAAAAAGCTCAAAATCCACAGCAGTGAGATTGTCGAGCAGGGTGCCAGCCAAAAGCTTGAGCCCGGAACGTTAATAGTGGAAAAGAAGAGACTTCTGGTACAATGTGGCTCTAATATGTTGGAGCTTAAGCGGTTAGTACCCGAGGCAAAAAAAGAGATGGACGGAGCCCAATTTATTAACGGCTTGCGTCCTGAAACAGGAGAAATTTTGGGGGGAACCCCAACGGTGGGCATGACTCTTCTGAAAGAGTCCAAGGAGAATAAGTGAAAAAAGAAATACTAATCAATTCAACAGATTACGAGACACGAGTCGCTATCCTCGAAGACGACCTCTTGGTCGAATTGCAGGTCGAAAGACCCGACAGCGAACGCATGGTTGGTGACATCTATAAAGGGAAAATTAAAACCGTGCTCCCGGGTATGCAGGCCGCATTTGTGGATATCGGCATGGAGAAGGCCGCATATCTCCACAGCTCTGATATCGGCAAAGTATCCAAAGGGCGCTACGATTCCGACGACTTCGACGACGAAGAAGCTCCGGCGGAAATTATTCGGAAAACACGCCGTGCCGGTATAGAAACTGTGCTCAAGGCTAATCAAGAGATTTTAGTCCAGGTCATCAAAGAGCCAATCTCGACCAAAGGGCCACGTATTGCCTCAGAGATTTCGCTTCCGGGCCGCTATCTTGTTATGATTCCAGATGATGACCATATCCGCATTTCCAAACGAATCGCCGACTGGGCCGAAAAGAAGCGCCTCAAAAAGCTTATCAGTCCGCACAGACCAGAGGGATTTGGATTTATTGTCCGAACCGAAGCCGAAGGCGCAACCGAGGCCGATATTGTGGCCGACATCAAAAGACTGCTCAAACTCTGGGCAAAGCTCAAACGCAAAGCAGATACTTCGCCCGCCCCCTCGCTCATCCACAAAGAAGGCGAAATGATTCTCTCGATGATCCGCGATATCTTTACCGAAGACGTCCAGCGGATAGAGGTCGATACCCGCGATGTCTATAAAAAAGTCATCAGTTTCGCCCGTCAGGTCGCGCCGGAACTCAAAGACCGCATCCAGCTCTACAAGGGGAACCTCCCCATGTTCGATCAACACGAGCTTGAGCCGGAGATCGACAAGATGTTATCCCGAAAAGTCTGGATTAAAAAAGGGGCCTATCTGATTATAGACCAGACTGAAGCCATGGTCACAATCGATGTCAACACCGGCCGGTTTGTTGGAAGCCGCGATCAGGAATATACAATTTTCCAGACCAACCTGCAGGCGGCCAAAGAGATTGCTCGCCAGATCCGACTTCGCGATATCGGCGGGTTGATTGTCTGCGATTTCATAGACATGTACAACCGCGATAACCGCCGCAAACTCTACGAAGAATTCAAAAATGCCTTTCGCTATGATCGTGCCAAAAGGGCGATAAATCCGGTGACGGAATTTGGTCTTATTGAGATGACCCGAGAACGGGTACGTCCGTCGCACATGACAACCCTCTCTGAGCCATGTCCTCACTGTGCCGGGGTCGGACGGGTGATGTCAAAGGAGAATCTGACGACAAAAATCGAACGATGGTTCATGCGGGCAAGAGCGGCAAAAAAATTCAGACAGTTTCATTTGGTCGTGTCGCCTGATTTGGCGAGCACCCTTGCCGAAAACGGTATTGACCGCTTGAGCAGAATTATGCAGGCCCATAAGTTTACGATAAACCTGATTCGGGACACAACCCTCCCACAGCAGGAGTTTAAGGTCTACAATGCAGACGACAACAGCGATATCAGCCAGACTTACCAGGTGTGACGGTTCGTACATTCCACGTTTGTCGCTTGAAAGCCTCAAGAAATGCCGTAAATACCAGTAGTATGAAGGCGTTTTTCTTCTCCACACTGCCCTTTTGTGCGTATCATATAGTATGACATCAGACACACTTGGGAAAAATGAGATAGAAATCAAGCTCCAGCTTGGCTCCTTTACGAACTATTTGAGACTGTTAGGAGCCTTGGGGCCGCTTGATGGGGAGCGACAGCAGTTGAATGCGTTCTTTGATACCCCCAATCGGACGCTTGCTCTGAATGGCTGGGCGTTGCGCGTCAGAATCGAGTCATCCATCGCGGACCGCCAAATTCACCAAACGACTTCATTTGTCACACTCAAAAGCCTGCCTGCCGATGCCAGTATGACGGTTGTTAGACAAGAAATAGAGTCAGAAATAGACTATACCGTGGGAAAATCGATAGTCAACGGCGAAAAAAGTATTCTCTCTTTATTGGCTGATCCGGTTCGGACTATCAGCAGAATGTTTAAGCTCGATAGTCTTATCAAAATTGTCGAGTTTTCAAACACAAGGCTTGAGAAGAAGTATATGATCGATGGGCACGAATATCTGCTTGAAATAGACAAAACCGAATACGATGACCACTCCTGCGACTATGAGTTGGAAATTGAGATTGAATCGACTGAAGAATCCAAACCTATCATCATGACACTCGAAAAACTCTTCAGGTCGCATGGCATCCCCTTTGAGCATCAAGTGGAAAGTAAACTCGTCCGAGCCTTGGCTAAATCCGGCATGCTTCCTTCATAGGAAAATTTGACGACCCATCGGGAAAATTGATATCCGAATTGTCCTCTGTGGATATTCTCCGATTTGAATACAATTCTAAATATTATGTAAAGGCAATCCCCTGTGGTTACCCTCTTTAGTGCTACGTTAAATATTCCGTCGGGTCTTGGTCACTTCGAGCGAATAGCGAGAAGTGAGTGTGACCTTGACGGTCACACGAGTATGCGACGGTCTGCCTCGGCGTCTCGCACGAAGCTTTTTACATCGCAATTCCTCTTTGAATCTTCGTGTAGGCCGTCCTCCATTGGCGGATTCGAAAATCTCTGGCCTGCACCAAAGAAAAGATGTCAGGATCACATGGATCTCTGACCTACGAATCTCGGAGAACATGAGATTGCCACGTCCCTCTAAGAATCGGGACTCGCAATGACAGAGAGGGCAAGTTGGCGCACGAGGCTTTCAAGTCCGCCCCACCACAGCGGGCAGGCGTGGTGGGACGTACGCCAACCACGAATTCAGCATGCTTCCTTCATAGGAAAATTTGACGGCCAAATTGTTATCTGTCGATGTTCTCCGTTTGTTAACCTAACAGTCTTATCTTTCGTAGCGATTCCGCCGTGGTTCGCCGCAGGCGAACGGTTCAGCGATTCTTTATTCACACAAAAATATGTCCCACCGCAAGCGGTGGGGTACCGGAATAAAGAGAAGATAGATTCTCGGCCACGGAGGACCGCACGAAGAAGGATATGTGGTGTAGGGTAGGGTGAGGGCATATTGAATACAGAATCCTCCGATCATTTTGTGTTGCCGAGGCTCCGAAACACCACTATATTTAACAAAACAATGGAGCTCAAACATGTCTGAACGTGTACAACAATTCAATGACGAGCGAAGCAAGCTTAATGAGATCGTGCATGGCAGGGACGATCTCAATATCAAACGTTTTTTCGGGCTGGATTCAGCCGTTTACCGCAAAGGTGCCCTTGATGCCAAAACCAAAGAGCTTTTGGGACTTGTCGCCTTGCTGGTCCTTCGCTGCGATGACTGCATCAGCTACCATACTATCAGAGCAAAAGAAATCAAAGTGACAGACACAGAATTTGACGAAGTCATGTCGATCGGTTTAGTGGTCGGCGGCTCAATTACCATCCCTCATCTGCGACGCGCCTATCGGCTTTGGACGGAGATGGCCGAATGAACCGATCGGTTACAATAGTTCTCCTGTTATACATACTGACCGGATGTTCTCCATCGGTCTTGTCTCAAAGCCAAAAACCAGACGACAAACCGCTTGCATGGTATCAGGAGCGATATCCCTATGCGGGCGATTGGGGGAAAGTTTTCAATCAGGAAATGGAGTTTGAGTGGCCCGAGGGATATAAACGGATAGACTCATCAAAGCTCACGCCATTTCAACATTGGATTTCATTTATGCCGCTCTGGCCCTACAGCAAAGGAGTTGGGTCTTTGAAACGCGGCGAAGTCCTCTCGCCGGATAAAATCTCGCGCGTGGTCAGGCTACCGTGGCGCACCAGCCAGTTGATAGATTACGTCATACCAATTCAAATTGCCGCCGAGTATCTCCTCTGGCAAAAACGGCCGCAAGCGCTCATCCTTGCTCCAGCCGCAGGCGATACGCTTTCGTATAGTAGATGGCTCACCAGCATGCATACCTATGGCCCGCGCGGTGATGTTCACTTTACGGAATCGACGCCGAGACTTGACTCCAAAGAAGAATTCAATCGATATATTGACCTGTGCGCCCACAATTTCAACTATGCCGCGCTTGCAAAAAACTCTGATTCGATTTCAGGAAAAAACCTCGAAAAGGAACTCGCTCCCGGTGACTTACTTATTGGGCATAACGAAACCGGGCTCAAAGGAAAGACCGTAATTCTTCTCAATGTCATCGTCAATAAGAAAAAGGGGAAACTCTATCTTGTCGGACTCGGCTGTGAGTTCGGATGCGATCTCCATATCCCGCTCAATGGAGATAACCGCCGCAACCCCTGGCTGACGCTTGCGCAGGTCAAAGCTCTCCTTGGTGAATGGCCCCAATCAGGATTTTACCGCTTGAAGATTGAATAGGACGCTCCGTTCGCAATTCACACCTCTGCTTGTCTCTTTTCCGCTCATAATTTGTTGATTTATTGCCGAAAATAGGTACCATCATTACGAAATACAAACAACTCTTAGACTACCTTTGGAGGTTTTTTGATGCGCAGATTACTTATGTTGGTGCTGCTTCTTTGTTTCAGTCTGACGGCTGCACTGTTTTTTGGCTGCAGTGATGACGCCAAACCCACTGACCCCGACACCGGACTTCCGGTCGGAAACCCCTCTGATAACGAATATCAGGCAATGGGCGAAAGTTTTAGCGGAGTGGATGCGGCAGAAAATGCGGCTTTTGAGGGACTCTTCAATTCTATCGAAGGGATCAGCGCTCTTAGCCCAAGCCCTTCCAATCGGCTCCGAATTCCACAGACAGCCACGCATGAAGTCTGTGTCTTCAACAGCACGTATAACGATGTCACAAAATGGTGGCACACCACACTTTTCTGCACAGACCACGAAGATACCGTTTCGCATAACGACTCAATCCAATTTTTCGAAGCCGACGTCATTGTGCAATGGCCGACTATCGCAGTCACCGAAATCAGAAGCGGAGCGCATGTTGTCGCCAAATACCACACAGCCGCGCCCCATCCGCCTGTAACTGCCGCAAGTTCCGACGGCGAGGGTCAGATCGATGCCAATCACAATTGGGTAATTACTGGCGAAATTGGAACGGCCGGTGATATCGTCATTAATGGTGACGGCGGCTTGGAAGCTACCGGCGCCAGCGAGAACGGCTATTGCACCCACGAACTTACACTCTCGACCACGTACGAAGGGATCCTCATCAATCTGACGGAATTTCAGGATGAAATCGGCGAGGATTGCCCCACCGGCGGAACCATAAACCACAGTGGCGAAGCGAGCATTAACTGCAATGCCCCCTCCGGCAACGGCACATGGGAGGACAGATGGAGTGTAGTTATTGTCTTTAATGCAACCGGCAACACGGCCACCTTCCAAAACCGGCGCGCCCATTGGACCATCACCACCCTGTGCGGCGAAGACCGAGACCATGGCAACGCTGAGGAAGATGCCGAGTTTGAGGCCTTTGCCAATTCAGCCCATGCAGGCGAAGAAATCAATAAGATAATGTTCGACGCGATTGGCCACTCTCTGGATGCGATCGCGGCGCAGTCCTCGCCCAAAACATTTTCATTCCCTGCGGCGACCGCCGATTCAGTTTCAGCCGTGTACGATGACGTCACCCAAACATGGAGGGTGTACCTTGATTTCACCGAAGTTGACACGACCGAACATGGTACAGATGCAATCCACTTTGTTGTAACCGACTATATTCGTTTGAAAGAAGGATCTCTCGTTGTCCAGTGGCCGTCAACTTCGACGACTGAAGTCCAGAGCAGCATGACTTTCGCCGCTGATTTCAATAACAGTAACGGTGACGATGGAATAATCGAAGCCGATCATAACTGGACATTCGTCTTCCCGGCCGGAACATTGGGAACTCCAGCAACTGGCATGTTAAATAACGCCGCCAGTATCTTTGCGTTAACTATGAATGGTTCTGGAAACGGTGACATTAATTTCCATGCAAATGATGATGGGGCTAACTGCGACTTTCAGCTGGTCACTTCGCATGATGTAACCGACCTCGTATTTCCGCTTCCCAACGGTGATGATATCTGTCCTACTTCGGGCACGCTTTCTTTGGAAGGCTCCGCTGTGATCGGTTGTGAAAGCAACGATGGCAATTTCTCATGGGAAGACAGCTGGACAGCAACAGCAATCTACAACGATGGCGTGGGCGTGATCGTTCTTGACAACACGACCTCTCATTGGGAGTTCGAAGAAAGCTGCAACGGATTGCCTGCGGCATCCTCTTCTGTTCGACGTCTGCTGAGCCTATTTGAGGCGAAGTAACCTGACCGAACACGATCGCAGACTGTTTGATTTTTTCAGGTCGATATAGACAAAAGAGCCTCATCCCTGAGGCTCTCTTCTTTAACGTGCTGTCAAGCGCCCTCCTTCTCAATTCCATCCTTTCACCCATTGTCATTCCAGTGAAAGCTAAGGGGGGAATCCAGGGTAAATCAACATGCAGGCCGTATTTGGCCTGCACCACCTTTAGACACCGTGCTGACAGGCGCCCCCGCCTGACAGTCTTAGTCGTGTAGCGATTCCGCCACTGCTGACTGCGGTTCAGCGATTCTGTATTCCTCACATCCGCTCCCTCACCCTCCCCTCTCCCAGAGGGAGAGGGGAATAACAGATCACGGCGTCCCGACGAATGTCGGGAGTGGGGTACAGGAATACGGAGTAGATGGATTCCGGCTTGCGCTGGGGGTGACAATAGAGAGTTCGTGACCACACGAACGAAGAGAAGAAGTCGGGCCGCGGCGGCGGACTGACCTACGGATATCGGAGAACATGAGATTGCCACGCCGCGTCTAAGAAGCCGCGGCTGGCAATGACGATGTTGAAATTGCGGCTGCAATATCCTGTACCTCACCCTTCCCCACCCGTCTTGACTTTATCCTCGTAAAATGGCACATTAGCAAATGTCGTCTTGTGCCGGAGGAGTGGCAGAGCGGTCTAATGCGGCGGTCTTGAAAACCGTTGTGCTGCAAGGCACCGTGGGTTCGAATCCTACCTCCTCCGCTTTTATGTGGTCCACCGATTTGACATTGTAGATAAATATTTGATACATGTGCCCACCCCCACCAGAAAGGACACCATGAAATACTCGGTCAATATCGACATCAACCTGCCAAGAGAAAGAGTCGTCGAACTTTTCGACAATCCTGACAACTTAAAAAAATGGATGGAAGGCCTGCTCAGTTTTGAGCACCTCAGTGGCGTACCCGGCAAACCGGGCGCAAAATCACGTCTCAAATTCCAAATGGGCAATCGTGAAATTGAAATGATCGAAACGATAACCGTGAGGAATCTCCCCGATGAGTTTTCCGGCACGTTCGAAGCCAAGGGCGTCTTCAATGTGGTCACAATTAAATTCGTTCCCGTATCGGCCAATCAGACAAAATACATTTCAGAGCAGGAATTTCAGTTCAGCGGCATGATGAAAGCAATGGGATTTCTCATGCCCGGCGCGTTCAAAAAACAATCAATGAAATACCTGACCGCTTTTAAAAACTTTGCGGAAAACGAAAGCTCGAAATAAGAGCAGAGTAAAGAGTCCCTTACCGAAGATTGACTTCACCATGGCTAAGAAGAAACCAGCAATCTCACATGGATTTACTCGGATACACGATATTACCCTCCCCCTCTATTTTACCTTGACAAATTGGGCTTTTCTGCTATGTTTAGCTGGATTGATATTAGGGTGTACGCTTTACTTTTGTGCCCCCACTACTGCTATTTGTTACTTGTCACAGGTTACTGCTGTTGGTCTGTTGCTATGCTCAATTTGTCGCTATGAAGTGACAAGTCATAGCCCGCCGCCCGTGCTTGTGATGGACTTTACCACACACTTGGAGGTTGTCGCATGGATTTCTGCTCACGTTCCCTTGCATCGCGCGCGCTCACCACTCTGGGGATAAGCCTGATGCTCTCTTTTACACCAGCCCAAAGTTCTGCGCAGGGGTTTAATATGACCCAACTGGCGACTGTCCCGGGGGGACTTCGCTCGGTCTGGGGCTATACCGACAGTTTGGGCCGAGAATTCGCCTTGGCGTGCGCCGGTAATTCGCTTAAGATTGTCAATGTAACCGTCCCCGGATCGCCGGTAGTGGTGGCGACGGTTCCGACTGTCGGCAATGATTTAAAAGAAGTAAAAACATATCTCCATTACGCTTATGTAGTTAACCAAGCCGGAGCAATGCAAATAGTAGAACTGGGATGGCTTCCAGATTCAGCCAAAACTGTCGCGACATTCTCATCGCCGACTGTTCCCGGCCAGCATGCAATCTGGATAGACAGCTCGTATGTTTATCTCGGTATGAACGGAGCCGGACTGCGCGACTATCGAATTCTTGACCTTGCAAATCCGGTTGCTCCTGTGGAACTCAGCGGAACACCTCATCCCACTGCGGCTTGTGGCGCCTTTGCCGACGCCCATGATTCGTATGTTGTTGGGAATTTGGCCTTTGTTGCCAATCTGAGTTCGGGCTTTATGTCTGTTGATGTTACAAATCGGTCAGCCCCGGTAATTCTTGGGAAGGCCCTCTATAACGGCGCTTTCACGCATAGCATGCGGACATCGGCCGACGGTCAATATCTGTTCACTACCGATGAAACCAACGATGGCCATCTCCGTGTTTGGGATGTTTCGGATCCGGCAAACATGGTTCAGGTAGCTGAATATCCAAAGCCGGGAGCTATAATCCACAATGTTTTCCTTGCTGACCCATGGCTCTACGCTTCTTATTATGCAGACGGCGTGAGAATATTCGACGTTTCGGATCCGCTCACTCCTGTAATCGTCGGACAGTACGATACTTACCTCCAAGGTTCTGGCAATACATTCAACGGCTGTTGGGATGTCTATCCCTATTTTGCTTCGGGAACCATTGTCACGTCGGATATTACCAATGGTTTGGCGGTGTTAACATTCAATGATACCCGGGCTGGCTATCTTGAAGGTACCATAACCGACGCCCCGACCGGCGATCCGGTTCCAAATGCGACAATCAACTGGACGGATCCGGCCTCTGGCGCGAACAACACCGCAACAACTGCGGCTGATGGAACATACCGTCTCGGAGTACCGTCAAACTCCATTAATATTACGGTTGCAAGATCGGGTTATGCCAATAACATCCAGGTCTTTACTCCCGCTTCTATAGTGGTAACGACTCATTCCGTCGCGCTCAATAGAAGCAGTGGCGGACGTCTGGGGGGCACAGTCTCCAACCTCAATGCAAATTCTTCAAAACTTCCCGAGCTACGGGTATTTCCGAACAATCCTGGGATAATTTCGACTGACAATGCCGGCGCGTATGCCTTCGCCAATATGCCGAGCACAAATTATGTGATTTATGCCGGTCAATGGGGACGGAAGAACGTGATAGACACAGTCCCTGTTCCAGTTGGGTCGCTTACCACCCTTCCGATAACTCTTACGTCCGGTTATGAAGACAATTTCGAGCTAAACCTTGGATGGACAACAACCTCACCTGGTGATTCAGCGGCGTCTGGACGCTGGGAACGGGTAAACCCCAATGGAACCATAACCGGAGCATTCCCGGTCCAGCCCGAAAATGACGCCGGAGGCGGGGCTGACTCGCTCTGTTTTATAACTGCCCAAGCATTAGTTGGGGGATCGATTGGTTCAACCGACGTCGATAACGGCCAGACAACACTCACCACACCATCAATGGATATGTCGACAAGCGGTGACCCACAGGTATCATACGACCGGTGGTATACCAATAATCGTGGCGGCAATCCCAACCTGGACGCTTGGGTTGTTCAAATTTCAAACGACTCCGGTTTAAGCTGGGTGACGCTTGAAAACACCTCCGTCTCAAACGCAACCTGGGTCAGTCAAACATTCAGAGTTCTTGACTTTGTGACGCTGACAAATAAAGTGCTGGTCAGGTTTGTGGCATCCGATGACTGCCTTGGCTCCATAGTTGAAGCGGGTGTGGATAACTTCAAGGTCGTAGATCTTGCGCCGCCGACATGTTGTGTCGGCAATTCCGGAAATACGGATAACGACCTCGGCGATGTGGTTGATATTTCAGATATTACGGCTTTGATTGACCATCTTTTCATCTCCTTGGCACCGTTGTTCTGTCCCGAAGAGGGGAATATTGATGGTGATCTGGGTGCAGTTGTCGACATCTCAGATCTGACGGCCCTTATCGATCATTTGTTCATTAGTCTGGCTCCGACAGCGCCCTGTCAGTAAAGGCCTGAATATAGTGTCGGTCCGCCGACGCCACAGGGGAATATGCCCCCCCTCTCCCACGGGTACAAGATTAAAGAGAAGATGGATTCTCCGCCGTGGCGGACTGGAATGACACTACAATGAGTCGTTGCGAGGAGCGTCTTCCCAGACGCGACCTTCCACGGGCGGGCAGGCTGCGGCGGACGGCAATCTCAGTTCGTCTTCATCTGGCATGGCCGGGAAAGCCTCGTGCACCAACTCTCCCATGAATAGAATGGCGAAAAAGAGCCAACTTTCGAACAATAGGACTTTTCTAACAGTTCTGCCTCCCACACTCAAGAAGATTATCATTGACAAAAACAAGGTTTAGGTTTACGTTATTGGTGATAGATAGGTTGGTGCCAGTTTACGTTTCGCCAATACCTCTCCGACTTTCGCTTCGTAAACTGTCCCGAACATAAAACACATTCATTCAATTCGTTTGCTCTTTTTTGAGCAGGCAGCGTATCTTTTTCTTTAGTGCCGCCGGGTAATTGTCTGCCTGTGTGTATAGTTGAGAATTTTATTGGATGCGATAATTGAGACGAGAGTCTGTGACTCAGACTCGAAAAAGGATGATACAGTTTTCGGTTCGTCTGAGTGCGAACAGAATAAAGGAGGTAACGACAGGGTAAAGAGTAATGGCGCAGCAGATTATAGGATTGTAACGAAGGTTGTCTGTTGCTGATTTAGTAATCCGATTGCGCTGATCAACTGATCAGCAGAATTCTAATGGGTATTGAAAGGAATTAATTTATGCAGAAAAGAATTATATCTGCTTTGCTTGTCGCGTTGGTCTGTTCACTGTTCATGAGCAGTTCACTTCTTGCCAAGGCGGGCTACGACAAGCGGGTGGAAACAGCGCAGACCAGTAAAGTTGTGCAGTACAGCTTTCCTCAGGCACAGCGGGAACTCATCGCTCGAACAGTCCCGACTGAGGATACAGAAGAACAAATAGCAACAGCGGCTGCGGAACGCAAAGCGGTGAAAGTCTCGCTTGGCAGCCGTCAGGGCTCGTCAAACGCGGCAGCTTCGGCTGGTTTTACTATCGCAACTACATGGATGGATGATCAACAGCGTCCTGATTCTAAAGGCCATCAAATTGACTTCCGCAATCAGGCCGATATCATTTTCACCTATACCGACGCTCCTTCCCCGTCGGCAGATGCTCGTTTTGCTTATAACGCCTTTAACCCGTCGCCAGTCAATGGCAACTTCAACTGCCTTTTTGGCTACGGCAGTGGAGCGGTTCTTCAGGCAAGCGGTGAAAAAGGAAGCTGGCCAAAACTTGATGTTGTCAATGGCCGGATGGTTTTAGCCGGAGTGGACGATGTCGGCCAGCCATTAGACAACCATATTTACGACGAAAGCGCCTGGCAGAGCGGTTTCTTTGGGGGCGGTTCAAGCATTCCCTCTGCGGATTACAGTACTTGCTTTTACGACGCCGGGGACAAGCTTTTCCACCCAGTGGTCGAAGTGCAACAGCTCGGCCCTGATGTTATCACCCATATTCTCGGTGGTGAAAGTGTTGTGAATACCTTTGGAAGTCTTGTCAAAAGTCAGCTCGTCTATTTCCGCCGCGTCAATGCCGGAGCCTGGACAGGCAAACTATGTGTTGATGACTTTGCCCGAGTCTTTGGCGGCAGTATGACTGCCTCGCGCGTCTCAAACAAAGTTGCGGTTTCGTGGACAAAGGTTTCGACGACCGGTGTGGCCAACTCACAAATCTATGACAATAACACCTGGATTCGCGTCGGAGTCTCAACTCTTGGCAGCACTGCCTGGGGTCCCAATACTAATATCACCAACTATTCACGTGTTACTGCTTCGGGTTCATCAGGTTTTGAAACTCATTGCTTATATGATACCGGAGACAACCTCCACGTTATTTGGGCGAGTCAACCGACTATCGCAAATGTCTACGCCCCGACTTCAACATTCTTTTGGGGTGACTTCTCCAACTTGCTTATGCACTGGTATAGCGCTACGGGCAATATCAGCGTGTTCCACAACTCAGATTGGGGTCTCGCCCAGAACACGCAAGTCTGCGGTTTTGGTAGTCCGGGTACGGCATACACCGGCTTCTTCTCGATTTCTGAATGCGACAACAAATTGTACGTCGTCTTTACCCAGTACCTCAATTTCTTTGGCAACTACGGTCAGCTCTCGCAGACTGATGACTGCGCCTCGGGTGGTTTCGATAGCCGGGTTCACGCCGCAAACGGCGAAGTACTTATGGTTGTTTCCGGCGATTTGTCCGGTCTGCTCTGGGATGCGGCGAGAAATCTCTCAGGTAGCTATACTCCCAACTGCGATTCAGCTACTGGCGGCGGAGTATGCATGAATGACACCCGCGCTACCATGAGCCGCTACGGACAAAATACTGCCGGCATGTGCTGGCCCGGACCTGAAAAGGTCGATCCTTCCGGAAGCTATGCTGGGGATTGGTATCTGCATATTCTCTATACCGAAGACCATTTCCCTTCTCCGGCATGGCGCACTCCCGCTTTTGGTCCTCTGACTGAGAATCCCTTGAAATGGATGCGTCTTGCCTGTGTCCAACCGATTGTTGCCGCTCAAATATTTACTACACCGACCACATTGGGCTATCCGGAATATGTCACATCGGCTGCCGGACCCAGCCAGACTGATGTCGTTCCCGTTACCGTGCGAAATGACGGAAATGCTAACTTAGTTATCTCCGCCATTACTCCGGTCAAGCTTACCCAGCCTGGCTTTAACTGGCTCACTGTTTCCCAGCCCACCCTTACAGTTCCAGCCGGACTGAGCAATACCGGAACCTTTAATATCACCATAAGTGGCGCCGGCTTTCCGGCCAACTCACTTCAGGCTCTTAATGGCTATGTCATCCTGACTTCAAACGCCGCCAATTCACCGGCTGATACCATCGTCATTAATTACGTGGTAGCAGATACCGTAGCGGCTATCCAATGGGATACCGTCACGACCAGCAATGGTAATGTCGCTTCGGCTACCGGACGCATTGCTTTGATCGTTTCGAACCATGGCGAGAGTGGCCGCTCAGGCATAGGCAGAGTGAACCTGGATTATGCCGCCAATGGCATAGCTGTGGAATGCGATACGACCCGTGCTACGGTTTATCTCTATTCCGGCTCACCGGTGGTTATCCGCCGCGACAGCCCGACGGTCTATTCGATGACAGCCTCTATCTTCCAGGCTAATTTCGGTACCGCAGTAGCTTTCAAGCCGGTTCATAACCGGGCGATACCGGCCAAGCTTAACACGGTGGCCTATGATGGTTATTTCACGGGTACTTTTGTCTCGGAAGATACCAGCATTGCCGTCGAGCGGACGTACTTTGCTCCGAAATCGGGTGGTGATAATGCCGACTTTATCATCATTTGCACGAAGTTCTATTCCTATAATGGAATTACTCAAAACAACCTGCTTTTGGGCGATATGATCGACTGGGATGTACCTTCAAATCCCGGAGCAACCAATAAAACTGGTATCGAAGGCTCAACGGTCTTTGCTCGTGGTTCGGATACAGGTACTGTCCTTAGCTGCTTTAGCAAGGCCCGTTATGGCGCCTCCACCTTCCTTGGCATGCACACGGAAGTGGCTTTCAACGCTAATCCCTGCGCAAACGACGTTAGCAAGCATGGTCAGTATGCCGACAGAAATGACTCGGTCGTTTTCCCGGCAGACAATGGTGTTGCTGATCCGGCCCGTTTGTGGACTAAAGCCGGTGCCATTAGCGGCACTGCGGCTCTGGCTCCGGCTCAGGATTCGACTGATGTCAATATCATGACTACCTACAAGCATAACTACACCCTGGCAGGCAATGATACCCTGACAGTGTATACGGCCGTGACTTCGGTCCGTGCTGGGGTTCAGGACGATCTGAAGGCTAACTTCACTGCTGCTTGTAATTGGTACAATAGCAACCTTCGTCCGGGTTGTACGGTGTGCTCGTGCTGTATCGGATCCACCGGTAATGCCGACGGCTCACTCGACGACGTGGTCGACATTGGTGACTTGACTGCTTTGATTGACAATCTCTTTATCACCTTGGCTCCGTTGCTATGTACAGCTGAAGGCGACATTGCCTCCCCGCCGGATGCCGTTGTCGACATTGGTGATTTGACCGCACTGATTGATCACCTCTTTATTAACCTGACTCCGACAGCTCCTTGCCAATAAAGAGAAGTATACTCAGGACTGTTGCTAAGTTTTGAAACTTAGCTTAAAAAAATCCTCTCCAGCAAACCGCTGGAGAGGATTTTTTATTGAGACAATTGGGTCAGCATCAGTTTCAGTCATATCATTGTATCTTAAGCGCCGCCCGCTGTGGCAGGGCGGGCAGACAACTTCCCTTCGTCTGTGCAGGTCGCCGTGGCAGGGAATATTCGTGCGGGACGTCCCTGTTGCGAGCCAAAATAAAAGAGAATATGAGATTGCCATCCGCCACGGCGGACTCAGAAGCGAAACTCGCACTGACGAGCTGTGAGATGTCTGCTATAGTATCTTGTACCACACTGCTTGCGGTGTGATCGAGGATGAGGTGCGGGGCCAAGATTTTCGAATCCGTTAATGGAGGGCGGCCTGCACGTCTATTTACCCTGGATTCCCGCGTCCGCGGGAATGACATTGAATAAGGAATTGGTGAACACACCGTTCGACACGGACGGCCTGCACGAAGACGAAGATGGATTCTCCGCCGTGGCGGACTGGAATGACATTGAATAGAGAATCGCTGAATACACAGCCCGCCGTGGCAGGAAATATTCGTGCGGGACGTCTCTGTCGCGCACCAAAATAAAAGAGAATATGAGATTGCCATCCGCCACGGCGGACTCAGAAGGTGAAACTCGCAATGGGCATAATAGCCAAAAAGTGTTGGTAAATTTCTGATATCTTCTTGTTATACTTGGTATTTCACCTAAGATGACTGAGTCCTTTTAGTGACTCGTAAAAAAGTATTGTCTAAAGTGCGGCGCTTATG
>Ga0163153_10001275_pt1 | contig 40025 bp, 36 predicted proteins | sample OliLakLV19MP6IB1_FD_148629 | JGI IMG/M metagenome (GOLD analysis project Ga0163153, IMG submission 148629) | Freshwater microbial mat bacterial communities from Lake Vanda, McMurdo Dry Valleys, Antarctica - Oligotrophic Lake LV.19.MP6.IB-1 | ecosystem: Environmental > Aquatic > Freshwater >... | reverse complement strand
TTCATCGTGTCATGGCCAAAGGCCGAATAGGTTGTAAACCCGCCGAGGATACCGACAAGCAGAAATGTTTGGGCATCCACACCGATGAACGTGCGAGCGGAAAAGAGTTCTGACAGGAAGCCGATACAGAAGCAACCAAGGATATTTACCGCCAGCGTGCCAAAGGGAAACGTTGCACCCTGGCTGAGTGTCTGCACAAAACCGCTGACGAGATAACGCAGAACAGAGCCAATGAATCCGCCGGCCCCGATTAACAAGAATTTGATCATCGAACGGTTTTACACTCAACGCGTCATGCGGTCGACGGGCATTCAGATCTTCTCAATGTTGTCGCTCACGGACAGAGCCACGTGACACCTCCGTCCGTAGTATGAAGCAGCAGCACACCTATCGAACATTGACGTAACCACGCGGAACCCTGTCACACCATGTGCGTCATACGGACATTCTCTGTTCCGCCCATCAGGCTTGAGGCTTCTCTGACGATCCAGGCGTAAGGTCGCCGGAGAATTTTTTCTGGAGAAGTTTTCGCCCCAGGATCGTAATCCCTAATGCGAGACTGAGCGAGAGGGGAACGAACAAGGCAGAGGCGATATCCTCATTGGGCAACCATCCCATCGCATGAAGTCCTTTGAAGATATAGGCCATAAGCCCGCTGAGATAGTAGGCAATCACAATCACCGACAAGCCTTCGACCGTGTACTGGAGAATGGCCTGGCTCTTCGTCGTCTTATCGACGCTCATCAAGAGCGTCAGGTTCTGAGCTTGGAGCATGAGATCGACGCGAGCGCGAATAATAGAGATCGTTCCTTCAAACCCGCTGCGAAGGGTGTCCATTCGTTTCAAGAGTTGTTGATAGCCCTCCGCTACCCCAGTGATCCCACTGAGGACATACTCGGATATCGGGCGGTAGTGTGGGAGTGATCGTTCGTCGAGTGACGCCAGCGTGCGGTGCACGATCTTGTCGTAGGGAACAGAGGCGGACAACTCAAAGTGCAACCTGCTGGATAGTCGAGTAGTTTTTAACCAGTCTTGTGTCAGCCCACCGAGCCAGCGCTGAAGAGTCAGGGCGTCGGCGTGGCCGATATGTCCGCTGATGATTTCACGCTGCTTCAAGTGTACCTGCTCAAACTTGTAGGCCTGATCGACCGCAGCCGAAAACAACGGCTTCTGCATGAGTATCAAATGATAGTAGGTTTCGATTCGGACAATGGCATCGACAATGTCTTTCAAGTGAGACCTGCTGGACATGCCGGATCCGACACTGACCCAATAGCGCTCGCGCCCATGCTCATCCGGTGTAAAGCTGGTGACCAGCGAGGTCTCCTCATCGAGAATCCGGCTGCCATAGAGGATCGGACCGGGAAACTCCCGGCTAAACGCCTCACTGGCCGGCAAGGGCTTAGCCATCAGTACGATATCGAGGTGGCATACTTCCACTCCGAGCGGTGTGGCTGGAAACCGGTAGTCAGGGAAGGTCATCGGGCCAAAGGTCACCCCCCCGGCATAGTCGGATGGCATATGCCAGATTTGATAACTGTAGTACTCCGTGTGCGCTTGCCAGATCACAATAAGCCGATCGCCGGTCTCCGCCGTCTTTATGCCGTAGCCAAACGCGTCTTGAATGACCATCGCGTCGGCAGAGATCTTCAAAGCCTCCAGGAGGGATCTGAACTCGTCACGACTTGCCGGCCGCTGCACCGGTGGATCGCTCATGCGAAATGTTTTGTAGTGTACGTGCGCAGGGGCGTGTAACTGCGCGGCCCAGAGCATCTGTGGCCGCTCGTGCAGCTTCCGAATCAGCTCGCTGGTATCCGGCGTGGTAGTCTCTGGCTCAGTCATGCGACGACCCTACAACAGTAAAAGATGGAACAGGACGCGGCTTCAGGCTACTGACTTGCCGGCAACCCTGTCAACTGACCACTAAATCAAAGAGGCAATGAGAGGGTCATTTCATTCCGCACAGAGCTATACGCCAAGCGAACTGCCCTTCTCACCTACTCACCCCAGGTTTCGGAGATATGCTGGATCCTTTACGGCCGCCTCACGTCGTCCCGCCCCTCCACCCGTCCCCCAGGGACGCCGGGGCCTAAGCCCCTTCACTCGCTGAGGCCCTACCGAGCAATGTTTTAAGCATTTCCTGAAAATCTGTCTCATTTTTTCCTACAGGCGGTATTGTTCGATGTCCTAGCTAGTCACAATGTTTTTCGAGCTGCATGCTAGACAAGAGAACTCAACATAGGTAAGATCGAAAAAAATAGGTAGGAAGCTATGGCTACAATTCTTGTTATCGATGACGAAGAATCGATTCGGACCCTCCTGACGGAAGTCCTTGGGAGGGCGAACCACCATGTGCTCGTAGCCCAGGATGGTCAGGAGGGCTTGACGCTCTACAAGCAGAACAAGGTGGATCTGGTCCTCATGGACATCTTGATGCCGGGAACCGACGGCCTCGAAGCCACGCTAGAACTGACCAGGGAATATGTCGACGCAAAGGTCATTGCGATGACCGGCGCGCAAGGCGACAAGAACTTCCTCGATGTCGCGAAACTCTTCGGCGCCCGCCGTGTCTTCGAAAAACCCTTCGATCTCGATAAACTCATCCAAGCGATCAACGAAGAACTCGCCACGTAACGATCACGGCCCAGCCCCCTGTCTTCGGCCTCATCATCGTTGTCACCAGAGAATCGTTTCTCTCGACCTTGCCGTCAGAAGATACAAATGCCTGGCACTAGCCCCGACGTATCGTCATGATTCTGGCAGGAACAATACGAGATGATCAAAATGAGTCCTCGCACAAGAACACGAGATGTGAGTTTCCTGATCCTCTGGGTCCTGTTCACACTTATGGTGGGAATATTGCCGCTGAGCAACTTTGTTGGGCATTCACACTGGGAATACATTAAGTGGGTTCCGATTCCGACCGTTGAAGACCTCCGTTCCCCCAAATATCTCCTCGACATCTCTTCCGACATCGTCGGGAACACCTTACTTTTTTTGCCTCTTGGTTATGTTCTGCGGCGGCTGCTCACCTCTTCCAGCCCTATACGACAATTGCTCATCGCTGCCGGGATCGGTGGCACGCTGTCACTCAGCATTGAGCTATATCAAGTCTATTGCCACAACCGCTTTCCCTCAATTTTCGACGTCATCACCAATGTGACCGGAGCAGTCATAGGGGTCCGCGTTCCTCTCTTCTCACGGAAGCACGCCTCGCCGGCCCCGCAACATCTGAATAGGACACCCAATCCAGAAGATCGTCGCCACACTCCTTAGCACACATACGCTGGAGCGATTCTGTGGTCATCACGCCATCACAGTTTCCGCCAACTCATCGCCCCGCACTGAGTTCTTTCCTGGCCAATGAACGCATCATGACGGGGTCGCTGTAGGCTACTTCGCTGAGCGCATCCATCATATGCACCCCTTTGGCTGCCACCAACTCCTTCGCCTTTGCATAGTTCTTCGCGCTGAACCTCGCCACCGCTGGCTGACCATTCACAATCTGACAGGCTAAGATCTCGCCGTTCACCTCCAATGTGCCACCCTGCTCGACCAACGCCTTCGCCTGCGCCTGGGTGATGCTATGGAGCTGTGCAAACTCCGCCAATCCTCCTGTCTCCACCAACCGTCCTTCCGGCATGATGCAGAGTCGCTTAAAATGCGGAGACCAGTCCTTGCGGAAGTCGATGTATTTAATATCGCCGCCCCGTGCGACTACGCGATCCAATGTCCGATAGTCGAGTCCAAGATTTTTCCGTTCGAGCTTCGATTTCAACTCCTCCGGCAACGTCTTGTGAAACACCATGGCCGCCACCTCATCGAGCGGAATCCCTCTCGCCTGGACCAACTGCACCGCCTCGGAAAACTGCATGAGGTCCAAGGTCCAGGTGTGCTTGGGAGCCTCCCCGGTCGGGTCAATCCGGCAAGCAAACAACCCCCGAGTCAGGACCCCGCCGATCTGTGGGTATACATACACCCCTCCATCAGTCAGCAGCGTCTTCATCGTCTCCAGTGGAACCTCGTAGCTCTCAGAGAGGACTTTTGCGTGTGCAGCCAGATCTTCCTGAATTGTCATCGCACAGGCCGTGACGTTTCCCGGCGCATCAAACTCAGAATAATCCTCAATGACGTTATACAGGACCACGGGCTTCAGCTTCTCAGATTTTTTCTTTATTTTAAACATGACCTATCGAATATAAGATAATGAAATATATAATTATTATTTTCTCGATAAATGGCTATACGGAGGCAAGGTCATCAGCCTTCCATCCTCGACTGGCCCGCCGATTGTGAAGTGATAAAGCGATTGAAAGCTCAACCCTTTCACCGATACGATCTCATGCACCGGGTCGTCGAAGAAACATCCGATTCCAGTGGCCCGCACCCCCGCAGCTTCCGCTTCTAGATACAGCACCTGCCCCAGCAACCCCGACTCCCAGAAGAGACGTGGATACCACCAGGCACCCCCTTCCCGCAAGCGCCCCTCAAACTCAGCCAGCATGCCGAACGAGAATGCACTGTCGCCCGCAATATCTTGGTGACAACTCACTTGCACTGCCAGTTTCTTTGCGTCCCCTTCAAGGAGCCAGTAGAGAGACAGATCCTCAGGACAATTTGGCGTCGAACTCCAGGTCAGCTCGGAATTCATGGAGTACTGGATGGACGAAAGCTGCTTCGGATCACGGACCAGAAAATATAGCCCCGGCGTGAGGCCTTCGACACGATGCACAAATATTAAAAGATGAATCGCTGGCGCGTAGGGCCACACATCCCACGGCATCGGTCGATCCAATTGAGGTTGATCCACATGAGGCATCACCCGCTCCATCATGCGAAAGAATGTCGCCGCTGAGATTGACGTCTTCCCATCGAACGACACAGCGCTTCGGCGCTGGCGAATGATTTGGCCAGCCAGCAGCTCCTCGTGAGACGTGAAAGGTGAAACGTGAGGCGTAACGGAAGCAGGAACAGCGACAGAACTGTGCTCGCAAGAGGCTTTCCAACTCGCCACTGCTGCCTCATCAATAATCTCCCATTCCACTCCATGCTCACCACTCAACCGGTTGGCCTTCCCATGCCAGGAGCAGTCAACAAGATCCGTCACTACCTCGGGATCAATGAACAATGGAATTTCTGCTAGTCTCTCATGTTTCACATCTAACGTTTCACCGTTCACATTCTCAAGAGGCCACATCACTGCAAGACAATCCGGATGTTCTGGTTCAACCTCTGTAAAATCCTCCACCCGATTGGTCCCCAACAGAAGCGCGACAGTCTCCTGAGATGTGCCATCCAGCAACGCCATGTTCCATCCAAGCGTCGCCGCGGCGATCCGCGCTGAACCGATCGCATGGCCAACGTCATGGTTGCAGTACCGGAACGCCCGCTCACCATACTTCCAGGCCTCTCGCCAGTGAACCGAGGTCAGGCCGAAAAGAAATGCACCGGGAGGAAAGGGAGCCAGCAGCCGAGCGATCTGCTCAGCGGCAAATTCAGCACGCAACTCCAATCCATGCTCTTTGGGCGCGTAGTGATAGAGCCCCGGTGTGAGATTCAGCCCCTTGATCTGAGGCATGACCACATAACCTTCTGTCGGATGGAGGTTGCCTGAGGATGGATTGCTCCGTAGCGCCCACTCCGACTCCCCTGCTTTCTTCCAGGCCGACAGAGCAAGAGCAAATGCGAAGAATCGGGAAAGCGTTCGTACGTTGACAGGCTGGCAGGCAACCGCCCCAGACTGATAGATGGCATCATAGGCTGGCGATATCGGGTCTTCATCCGGCTTCAGCAGCGGCAGCGAGACGAGTGATGCCCCTTCAAACCGTCGAAACGGATTAGGCTGATTCGCCCAATCCAGATACCCAAGCGCACGAGCATAGCGATTGAAATGATGCTTGGTCTGGACGTGATAGCGGATGACTCGATCGACGGGATCGGACGAAACAGGCTCAATTGGTTCGTGGTACAAGGGGATTTCGGTAGCCATCGTAATAGTCAGTCACAGTCTACAGAGCCGTGGGAAAGAAAGTAAACGTTGACGACCGATACTCAAAATCCTGTGTGACAAGGATAGCCCAACCAGATAAACTGCGGCACAGAATCTACAGGAGATCGAGTTGAGTTATCCCAAGCACAATAAAACCCGATTCTTTAAGTACACATCAGCTCAAACGGCGAGAAAAATTCTGGAGACAGGAACTGTTCGCTATAGTTCACCCCTTTTGTTCAATGACCCATTTGATATTCAATCTGGGCTTCATTTTGACTTCGACATAGAGGCATTTCCAGATAGGCTACTCAATCGTATTAAGCAGCTCGTGGAGTCCGAACAAATACCGGAAATGGCATTGCACCATCCCATGGAAAAGATCATCTCTCTTATGCGAGAAAAGAAAACGACGCACGGCATCCCCGAGGAACTTCCGCAAGGTATTCTGAAACCTTTCCTGGTAAGCTCTAAAGATAATATGATCAAACTTCAACTGGATTACCAAAAAGGCTGGAGAGATTTTTTGCCTAGGCTTCGCGTATTCAGCGTCTCAGAGGAAAAAGACAACCTCCTTTTATGGGCACACTACGGCGGATCTCACACTGGCATTGTGTTTGAATTCTTGGTGCTTCCTCAAGAAGACAATCCATTGTGCGTTGCAGAGCCTGTGATTTATAGCGAAGCCCCACCTTCCCTACATACGCAAGAGGAGTGGATAGACGAAACTATGGGTATCAGCGACCTTAATCACGAAGAGCTGTATTTTAGATACGCCTACGTGAAAAGCGATGTCTGGGCCTATGAAAAGGAATGGCGAGTTTGGGACCTCATTCCAAAGCGACAAGAAGCTCTCTATTCGGAGTACCTGTTGCGCGACAAAGAAATTGCCGCGGTTTACTTGGGCTGTAAGATTTCACCCGATGACAAGACTAAACTTCTTACCTTAATGTTGCAGAAACAACCACACGCGAAGATTTTTCAGGCACGGAAAGCTCCTGATGAATTTCGACTAGATTTTCAGCAGTTGTGAACAACCACTAGAAAAAGGCTCTCTTCACCCTATGCAATTTGACGCCGCACTTTCCGCACAAGAGACGTTCCGACGAGCCGAAACGGAGCTTGGCTCCGATTGGGATACGGCCGTTGAACTGGAAAGCACCTTTTCCTCTAACGCCGGATCGACGGCGCGCGAGGCCTATGAAGCCCTGCTCGCTCTCGGCGTTCGTTACCCGCAGGCCTACTCGTTCCAAGCCTTCTGTATCTTCATCACCTGGCAGCAGGTGACGGAAGAGACCATCGCCCGTCATTTCCAGACGGGCCTTCGGCTCTGCGAAACCTTTCTGGCTTCTCCCGATGGCAAGCATCCGGAGGATATCGAGCAGATCACCGAACTCTACGGGTCCTATCGAGATGGATTGGGGCTCGATGAGGAAGATGAGATTCAAGTCGAGTTTCGAAAAGATACACCGAAGGGTGGAGATTAGTCTCCACCAGCGCCGCGCTAGGGATTATCGGATACAGCTCGCTCTTGGCTGGCAGCTATCGGCTCTGGATCGGATTCATCGTGCCCACAGTGCGGACATGGCATGCAAACCGGCCCATCGCAACAATGGTAGATGTATTCGCGGCCGCAGCGTCTGCAATTGGTCTGTGCCATGATTGAGTGTGCACAGTAACAGACCCCCTACCTGCCCACAAGAGCCGATTCATGTCAGACGACGACAAACATCGCGCGAGGATTTTTCTCCACCGCGGCCAACTGGCGCAGGCCAAAGGCCACCAGCGAGTGGTCCGGAAATTCGGACTGTGTGTTAAGTAGTAACCTTGCTTCTCCGACGCCACCAGCGAGGAAGCCTACCTCCGCCACCCGATCCTGGAACGGATCATACACAGTGGCGCCAGTGATAAACTTGCTGACTTGGACAGCGATTCCAAGTCTTAAACCTGCCTAAAACACATACGATATACTACCTAGACACTCGAAAGTGGGCCGGCCTTCATACCAACGTAGGGATTGTGAACCAGCTGGGCTGTGGCATGATGTGTCCTGTAAGAGATCAACAGAAGCTCTTAGAAGAAAAGGAATAGCAAGTCATGAACACAAAGAAACACACACCATCGCGCTACATCATGTCAGTGGCTACTTGGGGAATGGCACTCCTCGCCATGAGCGGATTGACCGGTTGCGCCGATAGTGGTCAAGGAGGAGATACTGGTCAAGGAGGAGTGGCTTCGCCCGTTGCCCCTCCAACTCAACACTATGCCTATGTGGCAAACCAAACTGACAACGCTATTTCCATCTACAAGATAGATACCGCCACTGGCAAATTGGAAGCCAATGGATCCGTATCCGTGGGACCGGGGACCGGCCCGACTCTCGTCGCTGTCGATCCATCGAACCGCTTCGCCTATGTCGCAAACAGTTATTCACATAACGTCTCCGCATACCTCATCAATACCATGACCGGTGCCCTTACGCCGATTGACACCCCAGTGGGAACAGGACTCAATCCCACTTCCTTGAAGGTGGACCCTACCGGTCGGTTTCTGTACGTCGCAAATCAGCACGGCGGAGTCTCCGCCTTCCGCATCGGTTCCAATACCGGACTCCTCACGTCCATCGGCCTTGACGTTGCAGCAGGAGTGAGCCCTCACTCCGTGGCTGTAGAACCAACAGGCCGATTCGTCTATGTGACAAGCGGCGATCCTGTCGCCGGCCCCAATGATATTCACGCGTTCAGCATCGACCCCACCACCGGCGCCCTAGCCCCGGTTGGCGTTCCGGTGCCAGCCCCAGCCATTCCCGTCAATATTACCGTTGATCCATCCGGCAAATTCGCTTATGTGGCAAGCGGCATGCTCAGTAAGGTGACTGCCTTTGCCATTGACAATACGACCGGTACACTCACACAGGTCGGAATCCCCCTTCCAGCCGGAGGAAGCGCCCCTCGCGCCGTGGCCGTTGAGTCTTCAGGGCGATTCGCCTACGTGGTCAATGTCGGTTCCAACGAGGTCTCGATCTTCAGCATCGACGCCACCACCGGGGCACTGAGCCCCATTCCTGTCCATCCAGTCGTGGCGGCGGCTCCAGGGGCGCATGCGCGATTTCTGACCGTCGATGCCACCGGAAAATTTGTCTATGTGACTTATTTCGACTCCCCCTATGTCTCAACCTTCAGTATCAATACTGCCACTGGAGAATTGACTGATTTGGGAACGGAACCCACGGGAGCAGGTAGTGTGGGCATTACCGTTACGAATGCCTTGTAGAAAGCTGATCGATCGGGACTACTGCTCAAGAATCTCGAAGAGTGATTGAGGTGGCCGACTACATGTCGGCCACCCTGCAGACCAGGCCCTCATGAGCTTGCTCCTTCTGTCGCAATGTAGTATCTGTCAGTCAGACGCAAATCTGCCTTCCTGATTGACCAGCGCTACCAACTCCTGAAATACTACATCGACGCTTCACGAATCCATGTCAGACGACGACAAACATCGCGCACGAATTTTTCTTCATCGCGGCCAACTGGCGCAGGCCAAAGCCGCCTACGAACAGGCAGTCTTGGATGATCGTCTGGCTCAGGATCACCGTGCACTCTCCGATTCGCTGGGCAATCTCGGTAATGTCTGTGCACTCTCTGGTGACCTGGATCGGGCTGAAGCCTGCTATCGTGAAGTCCTCGCGATCCAGCGCACAGAACGGAATCAACAAGCCATCGCCCACACCTTGGTGAATCTCGGTAATCTTCACATCGGCGCCGGCCATCCTGACAAAGCCCGCCCTTACTACCTTGAAGCCCTGGATCTCCTCCGTACACTGCATGACGATCGCGCGCTGGGCATTCTCTACAACAATCTGGCGCTGCAAGAGGCTCGTGAAGGGCAGTGGGAACAGGCGGTGACGTCGTTTAAGCAGGCTCTTGACCATCATCGGGTCGTCGGGAATGAAGAAGGACTCGCAGTGACCTATAGCCAGCTCGGCAAATGCTTTCTCGACCAAGGCGACCTCACCGGGGCCGAGCGCTGCCTCAACAACGCTTCGGAACATTACATCAAGCTCGGCAATGAACCGGCCGAAGCCGCAGTCCTCAGACTCCTTGCCACGCTGTACGACACCCGTCAGGATCGTATTTCAGCACGACGCTGTCTTGAACGAGTGGTTGCTCTCGACCTACGATACCGACTACCTGAGTTACAGACCGACTCCGCCTCTCTCGCAAAGCTGAAACAATCCACTTAGCAGGATGCTGAAAAAACCCGCCAGCGGCGTTCTCGCATCGCTCAGAGGCTCAACCTACCGAAGCGTACGCCTCGTCTCTTCGCTCACTGCGGCCTTGCTGAACGGCATTTTTTAGCATCCTGTTGACCATTCAAGCACTACCACCCTAAGTATCAACAGCACCGTGTCGCGCAAAGCCGAGTTTTACTTAACCGGTTAGCTCCGTTTTCCCTCTCCTGCCTATCCGAACAGCTTCCGCCGGCTGTCCAACATTCTTTCATTTTTAGCGGAGGGGAGCCCGGTGCATTCCTGGACAGAATCCAATCCTCTGCTATCTTTGAAGAGTCACCCTGTTGCGTTAGGTCCACCATGACATAGCCACAGGATACCAACGTGGACGTTGCATGCCATTACTTCCTCGAATCCTCATCATTTTGGCTCTTGGGTCGCTCATGACGACGACCGATGCGTTTGCTGCAGATGGCTCACCGACGATCACCGTCGGCACGCAAGAAGTGGGGCTCACCGCTGGCTACATGCTCCCGCATCGGCTCACACAAGACCACACAACCAAGCAGCAAGGTCCGGCCTTCATGCCCTCCTGGATGATGACCGTCACTGATCCGGTGGGCGACGGATGGTATCGCGGACAGGTCTCGATCGGCGCCGAGATCGTCTATATTCAGTTCCGGGAACCATTTCTTACGCACGGCGTCGGCTTTACCCCGAAAGTCAAATATACGTTCGCTGGACTGGATCGGTTCCGACCCTATGCCGAATTCGCCGGAGGTCCATTTTGGACAGATCTCGCCGGAAAGATCCCGGAAGAATCGAGCCGATTCAACTTCGTCCTAACCGCTGGATTCGGGGTCTCCTACTTTCTAACCGACCATGCCGCACTCAACATCGGCTATCGTTTTCATCATATTTCTAACGCCGGCACTCGGTATCCAAACATTGGGCTCAATGCCAGCCTTCCCTTTGGCGGCTTCTCATTCTTTTTCTAGATCAGGAGGCGCACGATGACGGGACAGATTTTCCCAAGACTATTGATCGGCAGTATGCTCACCGTGACGCTTGGCCTCGGAACCGGCTGTTCCCACTGGATCGAGCTGGCAGGTCCCACAGAAACCACGCCGCCAGTCAGCGCCACAGTGGCCACCGATGCACGCGTACCGCTTCTCCTTGAGACGATCCGGGTCACCCACAACGGCTCAGCGATCGCTCCGCCTGCCATTCTCGAGCGGCAAGTCCTCGGCGCCATCGAAGCCACCCGCCTCTTCTCTCAACATTATCAATCGGGGCACGCACAACCAGTGGCAAGCCAGGCGCGCGTCACTGTGCGGCTGTCGATCGATAATCTTGTAGAACCCCATGCCGGCCAAGCCGCCTGGCGAGGCCTCCTCGTCGGCGCATCGATGTTTACATTGGCCCCCTTCATCCCCCTCAATTACGATTACGGGGCCCAGATGTCGCTTGAAATGGAACGATGGGACGGGCAGACGAAGCACTACAGCGCCACATCCAATGGATCAGCCCACTATTATCTGTTCGGCGCCAACCCGGAAGTCATCGAACAATTGAAAGGGCAGGTCACAGAAGCGTGCCTGTCGTCCCTGCTTGATCAAGTCATTCAAGATTCAACGTTTTTTCTTGCCAGCAATATGCAACCCCAGGACCGTCCAATTCGCACCGTCTCCGTTGCAGTCCGCCGCCCATCTAGCCGTGCCGTTCCTGTCTCTCGATCTCTTCCAGACAGCGCTCCCCGGTAACCTCACTCAAACTTATTTATCACACCGCAGAGGTCTGGCTCTCTCCTTTCCTGACAGTGGTATCATACGCCAACACTCGTGAGGAGACCGGCGTGGATCTTGATGCGTTCAGACAAATGGTTACCAAAAACCCCAAGGGGTTTCTCGGTCGGTACGGGCTGGGAAATAAACTCATCCAGGAAGGTGGCAATCTCGAAGAAGCCGTCGAGCACCTGACCGTCGCGACGCAACTAGACCCAACCCACGTCGCGTCGCATCTCCACCTCGGGCGCACCCTCATTTCTTTAGGACGAAAAAACGAAGCGAAGCCCATCTTGCAAGCCGGTATCGACGCCTCACGCTCCGGTCGTTCGAACGGAGGTGGAGACCTCGTCCCTGAGATGGAAGCGTTGCTAGCCCGCATTATTCAAGAGGGTCTGTGACGAAACCATCGAGACGTACAACGAGACGAGCGCGCGGAGCCGTAAGGAAGGGAGGCATACTTACACAGTATGTTGACCAACCGAGGGGCGAGCCCGCCAGCCGTCAGACTTGTCGCAGCGTCGTATCGGCGGGTGCAGTAGAAGCTTTCGTGAACGAGGCGGGCTTATATATTGGGATAACGAATCGGATGGTGATGGCGAGAGGAGTACCCTATGAAGATTGAAGAGGCCCGACAGCGAATCGAATCGGCAATGACGCAGTACGGGGCACACGCCGGGGTAGCGATCGATCTTGTGATCAGCGAAGTGAAGTCGGATCTCGGCCTTTCCACGGCCAATGAATTGATTGATGAGTTCGACCTCGAATTACAATACAACATCGCCCCGATAGAACCTGGGTTCTCCAGCAGCTAAGCCATGTGCGTACGGCCGAAGGCATCTCAATTCAGGGTGCTCAAAAAATTTCTTCAACTAGGCCGCAGGCGAATCGAAACCGGAGGCGTGCCCTCTGGGGTACGTTGAGGAGATTTTCCAGCACCCTGCTATGCCGATAATTTGGTGCGCCATCTCCGGACATGGCTTCGGTCACGCGGCGCAAGTGGTCCCCGTACTCAACGCGCTACGCGATCTCGTCCCCGGAGTGACCGCCATCCTCCGCACGACCGTCCCGGCCTCGTTTTTCCAAGACCGCCTGACGATTCCATGGGAACTCAGTCCCGCGCAACAAGACATCGGTTGTATCCAAGACGGACCTCTCAAGATCGATATCGACGGGACCTGGATCGCACACCAGCGTTTCCACGACACCTGGGACGTTCGCCTGTCTAACGAAGTCAGCGCCATAAGCGCGGCATCTCCCGCGTTGGTGATCGCCGACATACCCTACCTCGCCATTGAGGCCGGTTCCCACGCACACATACCGACCATCGCCTTGGCAAGCCTGACCTGGGACCTCGTGCTCAAGGAATACTGCCACGCATCAGACCATGCACAGCCGCAGTTGATTGACCGCATCCGTGAGTCCTATGCACACGCCGATATGGCCCTTCGTATTACCCCTGCCCCAAAAATCGATGTCTTCTCCAACATGATCGATATCGGCCCGATAGCCACCCCCAGCCCCCCTGAACGACACCGACTCGCTTCAGCCCTCGCGCTGACCCCCAGCGAACGAATCGTCCTGGTGGGATTCGGTGGTATCGCGCTGACATCCCTCCCGCTTGAACACATGGAACAGCTTCATCACTATCGCTTCCTCATTGATAGCCCAGTCCCACCGGGCTTTTCCCGCATCCATTCCATTGAGACGCTTCCACTTTCCTTTAAAACCCTGCTGGCCTCTGTCGATGTCATCATGACCAAACCCGGTTACGGCACCCTCGTTGAGGCCGTAGCACTTCAACAGCCAGTCGTGTACGTCCGCCGATACAATTTTGCCGATGAGCAACCGTTGGTGGACTACCTGCATCGCTACGGGCGTGGCGTCGAGCTATCATTGGATGACTTCACGAATGTCCGTTGGGAGCCGGCTCTCAGCAAAGCCATGGCAATGCTTTCTCCACAAACCCCACCCCCGCCATCAACCGGCGCCATGCAGGCAGCCTCCATACTTGCGCCTTACCTGAACAGCACAGGCGCCTGATTATGCGCATTCTGGGCTTGCTGATCATCTACCTCTCCCGCATGTGCGCCAGGGTCGGAGGTCTGTTGTTCAAGTTCACTGAGATACTAAACAGCCTTCTGCCGTCCTTGATGCCCGCAGAGGAACTCACAAGACTCATTCGCGTCCACTATGAAGTCATGTATTGCAATGCCGCGACTCAATATTCGGCAATAGTCCTTGAATGGGGCCTTGAACCCTGGGAAGAAGAGGTTGTTGTCCGCTACAACATCGCGTCCGGCTCTACCCTGGTGCTCGGCGCCGGTGTGGGCCGTGAATCCATCGTGCTCGCCCAGCGTGGTTCGCACGTGATTGGGCTCGACATCAACCATGAGGCCCTGCGACTTGCAGCTCACACCGCCCAGGCCAAATCCCTGGACGTAGCATTTATCCAAGCCAACTTTCTGGCACTCCCAATAGTCCCCAGACAGATGGACTCTATATTTCTCTCCGGAATCATGTACAGCTCTGTTCCAGGAAGACAGGCACGCCAAGCCTGGCTCAGAAACCTTAGCACCCATATGAAAATCGGCGGAGTAGCCGTGGTCAGTTTTCTTATCGATAGAACCAGGAAATCTTATGCTTCTCGACTTGCTCACCGACTAAGTATCTGCCTGGCTAGATTGCCGGGAGCGAACACCACGTATCAGCATGGAGACCAGTTCTCCGGCGGCCATTTTCTTCACGCCTTTTTAAGCGAAGAGGAGCTTCGATCCGAGCTGACAGAAACAGGCGCCACCATCCTCGATCTGAATTGGGAGAGACAATTTGTGATACTGACCTGGCCGCGCTGAGCACGTGCCCGCTGATCGTTCTGCCGGAACCTGCGCCAGAAATAGCGCTGGAAGGGAGAGGAGAGTATTTGCTATCCTCCTGCATCCATGACCCCCTCTACCATCTATTCGAAGAACCCGGATTTCGTCCAACGGGACGTAGCCGGAGAATGCATCCTCGTTCCCATCCGCCGAACTCTGACTGAAGCCAACAGCATCTACGTCTTAAATGAAACCGGCGCCGCCCTGTGGAACCGTATCGACGGAGCCAGCCCCATCCAGAAAATTGTATCGGGATTCGCCGAAGAATATGACACGACAGAGGAACAACTGGGCCGAGATTTCGAAGCCCTGCTGGCTGACCTGCTTTTGATTCACGCCGTTGAAGAGGTTGCCACCGCCCATGATCCAAGCAGATAAGCTTCGCCACCTGCCTGAACGCTTTCCCGTAGCCTGCCAATGGGAAATCACCTGCCGCTGCAACTTGCAGTGCGTCATGTGCTATACGGACTGTTTCAATCGTCCGGAGTTCGTGCGCCAGGAACTGACCACGTCTGAAATCCTCCGCATCATGGACCAGCTGACCGAGGCCGGCACACTCGAACTCTGTCTCACCGGTGGGGAACCGATGGCCCGGACAGACTTTTTCGACATCTACGACCATGCCATCCGCAGCGGGTTTCTGGTGACGGTCTTTACCAACGGCACCCTCATGACAGAGGCTCACGCCGATCGTTTTGCCGCGCTCCTTCCTCATCGCATTGAAATCAGTCTCCACGGAGCCACGCAAGAGACGTTCGAACGGATCACCCAGGGACGAGGCTCGCACGATCGGTGCCTCCAAGCCATCCGCCTGCTGCTCGATCGCAACATTCCATTGGCCTTAAAAACCACAGCGATGACGCTCAATCAGCATGAAATCATTGCAATCAAGCGCTACGTGGCCTCGCTCGGGTCTGTCGGTTACAAATTGGGCGAGGAAATGCGGCCGGAGCTCGACGGCGGCGCCGGGCCTTTTCACTACTCCCTTTCTGAACAAGAACTGACAGCCTTGAACCGGCAAGACGACGATCTATGGGCTGAATCCTGTCAACAAAAGTCTGTGGATCCATCGCCATGCCGAAGCGGCATGCAACGATTCCACATCGATGCTTACGGACAATTGCAGCTCTGTTCCGGCAATCGGACTCACAGTTACGACCTGCGCGCCGGTTCATTTCGAGAGGGCTTCTTCGAAGCGCTGCCGACCTACGGCTGCCCGTGGAAAGCGCCAGCGGTGTCGGAGCAGATCCAACCCACGGTGCACCATGCCTGAACCCAGACCCCTCGCCACCATGCAGTATGGCGAATTCAGCCGCCAGGCCTATGATCGAGCCGTCCGGCAAGACCGGATCATCAAGGCGCAGCTCGAGCTGACCTATCGCTGTAACCTCCATTGCCGCCATTGCTATACCGATCCCTACAACAACCCGCAATTCTTTCCGCGAGAGCTTGCCTTGAACGAGATCCACCGCCTCCTCGACGAGATGCGCGATCTCGGCATCATCTGGTTGAACCTCAGCGGTGGCGACATCTTTATGCACCCCGATTTCTTCGAAATCTACGAGCGAGCGTATCGGCAGGGATTCCTCCTTCAACTCTATACGAACGGAACCCTCTTCACTCGCGCAGCCATCCAACGACTGCAGGCCATGCCTCCCTTCACGATCGATGTTTCCTGCCACTCGGTGAGCGAGGAACGTTTTGACTGGTTCACACAGGTGCCAGGTTCCTATCACGCGTTTCTACGAGGCATGACATTGCTCCGAGAGAGCGGGCTGCCGTTCACACTCAAAACGAAGTTGATGGACTGGAATAAGAATGAGCTCGACGACCTTCGCGCCTTTACTGAATCGTTTGGGCAATCATTCGGGTATACGACGTCGCTGTCTCCACGGCTCAATGGCGATTGTTCATCACTTGCATATCGAATCGACTCACAGGATCTGAAACGCGTAGAGGAGACCAATCTCGTCGCCCATGACGATGACCTCTGCATGAAAGAACAAGACATCACCAGGCCTGAGAGTGATCGGCTCTATCGATGCGGATGTGGGACAAACTCGATTCACATCAGCGCTTGGGGCGAACTGGGTGCCTGCACATTGCAATATGAACATCGGGTCTCACTGCGGACACATTCCCTACAGGATGCAGTGGCACAGGTGTTCGGAGCCATACGGGCGATGCGTTATCTGGGCGATAGCCCCTGCCGTTCCTGTACCATTCATCGCTTTTGCGAGAAAAAGCCGACCGATGCCCGATGGGAACAAGGCGTCGCAGAAGCCCCCATCCCCTATGCGTGTGATGTCGCATTGGTGCGCGCGGAGCATGCCATCCGTCAGCCTCTGATTCACCCGCTCAGCAACCGGGCCAAGACCCCAGTGAATATCCCGTGATGTGGCTCAATCTCAATGCCGGCTAGGAGAAACCCACTATGACCGAGAAAAAAACCTACAGCACTCCGGTACTGTACGAAGTCCCGCTGGACCACGAACAGGCCATCCTCACCGCATGCAGTCTCACGACGATGGCCGTTGCAGCAGGCATCGGCTTGAACGGCTGCCGTGTTAACGGACGTTGTGAAACAAATGTGGCCGGCTGCACCGGCTCACCAGGAGGATGCAAGAGATCGAGTCTTGGCATGACTTGCATGGGCGTCACCTGCCATGATTCGGGCGTTCGGGCCTCATAGGTTGCCCTATGCAGATTGAATTGCAACTAGGCGGGCATGTGATTCATTTACACGAACCGCATGATTACCCCTGCCTTGCCTGGCCGATACGGCCATTCGACAGGTTCATCGCAGAGCCTGGCACAAGTCCGGACTTCGAAATCGACGTCGAGGTCTGCGCTACCCTCCCAGTATTGAAAAAAGGCCCCCTTCGTTTCGACGCAGCCCACGGCTATTGGACCGTCTTTGAGTCGGACTCCGGACTCGTTATCGAAAGCCTGAGTCCGCAGCTCCTCCAGCCCCGAGCTCGGGCGCTCCTATCTGACGACTATCGGACAGTGCATGCGTGGATCTTGCCGGAATTCCACCTGGGACAAGTCGGTTGGAGTCCCATGCACCTCTTTAATCCCATCGTGGAAGTCTGCCTTCTTTCCCGTCTCGCCCTTGACGGCGGTCTCCTGCTCCACGCAGCAGGCGTCGCCATCCACGATCAGGGCTATGTCTTCACCGGAGCTTCAGGAACGGGCAAATCGACTATCGCCCAACTCTTTGCAGACCAAGACGCATTAATCCTCAGCGATGAACGAGTAATCCTTCGACAGCAAGGCGCAGATGTCACTGTCTATGGCACACCCTGGGTTGGGTCCGGGCAATATGCCGCGCAGGCCTCCCGGCTGATGACCGGTCTCTATGGGATCAGTCATGGTGAGCATCGCCACCGTCTTGAACCACTTTCTCCGACGAAAACAATGTCACTCCTTCTGCAACAAGCCTTCCTTCCCCATTGGGATCGCGTGGCGATGGAAGCAACGCTCGACTTTCTTGCTTCATTAACTACGCACACGCCTTGTTTCAGCCTCGCGTTTCTGAACCAAGCCGATGTGGTCGAGCTGCTTCAGGCTCGTTCGGCTTCTGTAGAGGATGCTGTCTCATGAAGCAACTCGACGCAGAAACGTATTTCGCGGCGGTCTCGTCCAAAGCGCTACAGACGCGCCAGGCGCAGGAGGTGATGTTTGAGCTAACCTATGGCTGCAACCTGCGCTGCGTCCATTGCTACAATCCAACTCACCGCGCACTTCCCCAAGAACTCACGACCACTGAGGTCTGCTCCATCATCGATCAGATTGCCGACCTCGGCGTCATGACCGTCAGCTTCAGCGGCGGCGAGCCATCTGTCCGGCCCGACATTGCCGAGATTCTTCGCCATACCCACCGGCGAGGCCTTATGATCCATCTCCTGACCAACGCGACCCGCATGACTCCATCGTTTGTCGACCTCTTGGAGGAAACCGGCGTCTCACAACTACTCGTGTCCATCTATGGCGCCACCGCTGGCATTTACGAACGAATGACCGAGACACCGGGATCGTTCGCCCATTTCCTTCGAGGTCTGACCTGCCTAACCGGAAGAACTATTCCAGTGATCGTCCGGATGCCCGTGACGACAATCAACGTGGAGGAGGTCGATGCCTGCCAGCATCTTGTCGAAACTCATGGTTTCAAGTTCCAGTACTGTCTTGAAATAGAACCTCGCGTCGACGGGAGCAACAGCCCGCTCACGTATCGACTTGATCCACGACAGAAAGTGGCGTTGGATTCTCGAAAATTTGGAGAGCGAATGTCGGCGTGGGTCCAAGAGCCCTGTTCGACGGAGGAGCCGTTTATTTCTTGCTCCTGCGGGAAAAGCCGTTTCGCCATCACGCCCTACGGCGAGATGAATCTCTGCGTCTCATTCCCCATTCCGAAGTACAATCTCCGCACAGGAACAGTTCGCGAGGGTTGGGAAATCCTCAAACGTACCGTGGACGACGCACAGCCAAACGACCACGACGAGTGTCCGACTTGCGACGTGCGTCGCTTCTGCCGCCAGGGACGCGCCGATGCCTGGTTAGAGACCGGCGACATGAGCCGGTGCCTTCCACACTTTAAGGTGTGGGCCCAATCACTCGAGGCAACCCATGCCCTCCTCGACCCTCGACGACCTCGCTGACGCCTACACCCAGGTCAGCCTGATCAACAAACGTCTGCTCGACGAGTATGAGCTTGTCGGCCTGGCATTCCAGCGGCAGGGCATTGAGTGTATCCTCCTGAAGGGGGCCGATCTGCTCGCACGCCTCTACGGAATGCGCGGGACGAGGCCCCTCTGCGATGTGGATCTGTTGGTCCATGCATCAGACCTTCCAGCCATTCATCAACTGCTGATTGAGACCGGATTTGCACAACAGATCGACGGTAACCCGGCCTATCGTTCGACCCACTCCACACTCTCTCTGGATCTGATCCCGGACCTCTGGTATCTGGACGAGGAAGGACTTACAGCTCTGTGGGCGCGGGCACGAACTCGACCGCTCGGTCAGCTGACGGTCAAGCAACTGGGCTCCGACGACCTGTTGCTCTATCTAACCGCCTACGCGGTCGTCCACCGAGGGCACCTCTGCCCTTCATTTTTCACCGATCTCCGGTTGCTGATCGAGAAGGAACCGCTCGACTGGCCCACGCTTGTCGAGGAAGCGAGCCGACGTCACCTCAAGACTCCTCTCTACCACGGCCTGCGCCAACTCATATTGTCTAGCCCCGCAACAGGAATTCCTGCTACCGTCATCCAGCAGCTTGCACCAGAGACCATGGCTGAACAGATACTGGAGTATCTTCTCCGACGATTGGTAACAACCCAGCCCCTCCCAGAACTCGGACACTTTTTATTGTGGATCACACAACCGCCTGGGCGCAGGCTGGCTTGTCTTCGTCGCACCCTCTTCCCTTCATCGGACTTCCTGACTTACCGGTATGGGGATGAGAGTGTGACGCGGCCCTGGCAAACCAAAATCACCAGATGGTGGCAACTGGCAAGAGCGGGGAGCATCTTGATCGCCCGTATGCTGATCCGACTCGTCATTGACCAAACAGGAAGGACGACCTCGTGATTCATCTCGTACCTTCCCTCACCTTGGATGGTCGTTTCTCTGCGCAGGATTTACCGGACGTACTTCAGCTGCCTCTCCTGAACAACATGGTTGCGCCTCGAATCGTCTCGTCGAGCATGACGCCGACGATTCAAGAGGGCGACAGACTTGAACTCAGTCCTCCGACCTCCCTGACCGTAGGCGCGATCGTGGTATTCCGGCACGACGCCCTGCTCGTCTGCCACCGCATCACCGCTATTAGTCCGCACGGTACGCTCTCGACGAGTGGCGACGCGACGCAGGGCACCTGCGAGATCGTTCAGCCAGCCTCTGTGATCGGAGTGCTCACGGGAGTAATACGCGAGGGCACTCTCATGTCTCTTGAACAAAGCCCACGCCTGTCATCCGCCGCAGCACAGCCGACCAGAATCACGAGTCACGTTCGGACGGTCGTCGTCCGGTCAGTCACTCAGAGTATTTCTATCCTTGCACGATTCTCATTCTTCCAGCATCTGATAGCCATACTACTCAGGTGGACAGTCACGGTCGATGTCCTTACTCCTGCACCACTTCAGTCTCTCCCCTCCCACTCCAAGGTCGCCTCGTTCACACTTCGAGCATTTCCACAGAATGCCGAACTCCTCGCACCCTCCAACGGACAGAAACCAACGTGTTACATCGTCCGACTGGGACCCTGGCGGTTGGCGCACTACGACCCAGTTGCAGAGGCGCTCGTCCTCCGCCAATCTCTCCAATACGCAGGCCTGGAGTCGTTCATTCGACGAATCTTCGATGAGCGTCCAAGAACCTAGCAGCTACAGAAAACCCATTCAGCAAAGCAGACGTTCGATGGCCTGCACATCTGGGCCAAGCCCGGTCTGTCTAGGGGTCTGTCTGGTCTATCATGTCTATCTGGCGCTCCCGGACGAGACAGACCGGATAGACCAGACAGACCCAACAGACCAAACGAACAAGATAGCTGGCGGACTTTTTCAGCATCCTGCTAAAACACACATCCTTTTGCCCGTTCTGTCCGTAGAGTGCTATAGTCGTGGCGGCCATGAGGTGATCTCGGCTTTCCCTTACGACTTGCCCGCGTTATGGATAAACCTTCACAACACGCCACCTCGATGATCGATCCAACCCTGCTGGCCCGCGTGGTTCAAGGCGATCAGCAGGCGTTCAGCCAGCTCTATGACCATTCGAGCACGCTGTTGTTCACGTTGGCAGTCAGAATTCTTGGAAATCACGATGAAGCAGCGGAGCTCTTACAGGATGTCTATTTGGAAGTCTGGCGGAAGGTCTCCCGCTATGACGTCGGGCGGGGAACCCCTGTCGCATGGTTGGTCACCCTCACCAAAAGTCGGGCCATCGACCGGCTCCGGGCCAGAGCCGCACGAGGCTATCGAGCCACGAGTTCGCTGGAAGCCGGAACCGCTGCACAGGTGGCCGACCCTGGTCCAAACCCGCTTGAAACGCAGGCCGATCAGGAACTGCGCATTGCGATCGGAGCAGCGGTGGCTGGATTGCCCCAAGCACAACAGCAAGCGATTGAACTCGCCTATTACGAGGGACTCTCTCATGCCGAGATCGCCGTGCGGCTGAACCAGCCGCTGGGGACCGTCAAGACCAGGATCAAACTTGGAATGTCCAAACTTCGAGATGGTCTCCAACAGTGGTGGACCCATGGTGAGCTCCAATGACGCACGAAGAACTCCAAGAATCGGTTCCCTTGTATGCTGCAGGGGCACTAGACCGGAGCGAACGACAGGCGTTGGAAGCCCACCTGCTCTCCGGCTGCGTCTCCTGCCACGCTGCGCTGAAGGACTATCAATCCATCGCCGCGCTCCTCCCGCTGGCTCTCAGCCCAATCACGCCCCCACACTCCCTGAAAGCCACCATCATGGCTGATCGAAACCCCGCACCGCTTCCAGCTGAAGCGGCATCGAACGAATCAGCCCGGCAGAGTCTGGAGCCTGGCGAATGGATGAACCATCTCTTTCCACCCGTCGCCCCTGCCCGATCATCGTCACTCCCCTGGGCCCTGGGCTTCGCCACGCTTCTCATTATGGCGGTCGGCGGATATTTCACCTGGAGTGTATCGACAGAACGTTCCGTCACGACATCGAATATTCAGCAGCTCGAAGCATCACTCAAGGAGACGTCGACGAAGTTTGCAAATTTACAGCGTGAGGTCGGCGACCAAACCCAATCCCTCGCCGCATTACGTAACGAATTGCAGCAAAGAACAGATGAAACCGCTGAAACCAAGGAACGGCTGGTACAGCGTGAGGCTGAACTGGAAGAGATGCGTGTTCAATTAAGCCAACGAGGAAACACTCGCACCGTCGAGACGCCTCAGGACGAATTGGCCACACTCCTTCGAGTTCCCAACGCAAAGACCGTCTCCCTGACCGGATCGGACATGGCGAAACAGGCTGCGGGATTCCTGCTGTACGATTCACGCACCCAAAAAGTCTGGCTCTACTCCATCAACCTCCCAGAATCTCCCGCTGGCACGACCTATCAGCTATGGGCCATCCACGACAAACCCGTGAGCATCGGGACCTTTAGCATCGATACCGGGAAAGCCGCTCACCTACTCGTGAAGAAGGTCCCGAGCTTCGTGGATGCGAAAGCCTTTGCCGTCAGCCTTGAGCCCTCAGGCGGTCGCCCGCAGCCGACGGGACCGATCTACCTCTTGAGCCAATCGTAGTCCACGCAACAATCAATGCACACCCTCCCTTCGCTTACCCGATACAACATTTCTCTCGTAAAGGTAGAAATAATCTCCCCACTCGCGTCACTCACACCTCGTCTAGGCACAAGACATTTTCGTGATAAACCGCCATGACAATGCGAGTGAGCTACACGCCTTTTGGCATGATGCCGGACCCTTGCCCATGAGAAAGTCTGAAAAATTTAACGGAAAATTTACAGCATATTTCTATTTCACTGCGGTATAACGCACGTGAAAGTTTTTTGCACGGCAGGAGCGTCATAGCGGCCTCTCTGCAGAGTGAGAAGGCTCGGGAGACCCGTGATGCAGACACGTCCAAAAAGGACTATACCCGTACAATGCGCAATGGTCCTTCTCGCCGCCTTCGCTGTCTCCTTCTGCCCGGAAGATGCGCTCGCCGTTCGCCCCTTCGTCACGGATGATGCCCGGATTGTTTATAAGGGACAAGTTACGACTGAAACGTACGGCGGCATCACGATGGTACAGGGAAACAAGCCGGCTATCGAGGCGCGCTCATTGCAAGGTCTAGGCATCACCGACCGCTTCGAACTGACTGCAGGCGGATTCGGTTTCAGCTATCAGGACAATCACGCGCGGCCGCTCGACATGCTGATTCAGCCGAAGTATGTCCTGCATAGTTCTCTTGGCGCAATTCCTTCCGTCTCCGTTACAGCCGCCTCGTTGTTTCCCCTCAGCGGCAATCGCCAGCATTGGGATGGGTACGCCATGGCTCAGGTCAGCTGGTTTCTGTTTACACCAGATGCAGACACTGACCCCTATGACAATGATCTGCCCTTCATCTCAACCTCGGCATGAAATCACGGTATGATGCAGGCCCGGCGACGTACCGGAGTAAACTCTATTGGGCAGCGGGTTTTGAAGTGATCACACCTGTGACACGCGAGATACGGTTCTTGGGAGAAATATTCAACGGTGACCCGTTTTCTTTTGAAGAAAAGTTTCCCGCTTTTCAAACCGGCTTTCGCTGGTACAAGAGTCCCACGGTCCAGCTGGATTTGGTCTTTCGGGGCCTACGGAACGGCTCACTGGAAACGCAAGCCCCGACGGGTGCGGAATTTTCTCCTGGCTGGAACTATACGATTCAGGCAGGCCTACGCGTGTTATTCGATGTCTTCAGATAATCACACTGAATTTCGAAGCTGCACGAGTGCAATTGGGCAACGTCCACGATAACGGCCGGAAAATTCCTTTCGGCCTTCCACATCTCACACGCCTCTTCTTTCTCGCCAAACTTCCGTGCTAGGATTTCCCCCCTGAGTTGAGGAGACAATCGTGCCGGGAGACGAACGCACACAGGATCTCACGTTTATGCAGATGGCACTGGAAGAAGCGGCCAAGGCGCCGGCTGTCGGCGAAGTGCCGATCGCTGCCTTGATTGTTCAAAACGGCCGAGTTTTGGCGCAGGCACATAATTATCGAGAACTCTGGCAGGATCCGACAGCCCATGCGGAGGTCATTGCAATCCGAGCCGCAGCAGCAGCATTGGGCACATGGCGATTGACCGACACGACCCTCTACGTGACCATCGAGCCCTGCTCGATGTGTATCGGTGCTATTATCTTAGCGCGGGTGTCCCGAGTCGTCTTTGGGGCTTGGGATCAGAAAGCCGGCGCCTGCGGATCGCTGTTCGACCTGCCATCAGAGCCGAAGCTCAACCACCGGGTCGCCGTAACTGGCGGGATACTCGAACAGGAAAGCCAGGCCCTCATTCAGAAGTTTTTCAAGAGCCTCCGAGAGGCACCCCCAGCGATAAACCCGCTTTCAACTCAATAGGAGCAGGCAAGGCGTCGCGCTCGGCAGATTTCGGAAAAATCTATTTCATCACGCAATACCTTCGATAGGCTGCACAGGTGGGGCACCGAGCCCCCGCAGGATGCTCAAAAAGGCCGTCCAGCAAGGCCGCAGCGAGCGAAGAGGCGAGGCGTACGCTTCGGTACGTTGAGCCTCTGAGCGATGCGAGAACGATGCTGGCGGACTTTTTCAGCATCCTGCGGGACCGCACTGCACGACCCAGTCAGCCCCCTGAGCAGCCACAGCCGCTTCCCATCCCTCGTCACAAGAAAGCAGACGAACCCTCCAATTATTGTGGAGTGGAGAGCCCTCTGGGGCCAGAACCTCTGCATCGACTCCCTCCGTTCCCAAGAGAATCTCGCACTGATGCAACGCCTGAAGTCCGATACCGTGCGCCTTCAGCACCGCTTCTTTGGCGACCCAGTAGCGGAAAAACCTCGGCACACGCTGCGCCTCGGTCAACTGCATGATCAAGGCATGTTCGGAGGGAGCAAAGTAGCGCTCAGAAAGTTTTTCGACCTCTACACCCGGGCGAATTCGTTCAAGATCAACTCCGACCTCCTGCCCCATTGAGACCACAATGAGTGCACGTCCCTGCGCATGGGACATATTGAACGTGATCAGGGACTGACCCCGCGATTTCCTCGCCACGAAAGGTTTGCCTACTTCATCTCGGCACAGTTCAACGACACCAGGGCCGACTCCGAGATACCGACTCAACACTGCCCTAAGCCCCCCATGCGCAAGCACATAGCGCTGCCGATCCTCCTCCCGAACCAGGCGTCCGGCTCTATGCTGTTCTTCTTTGTCTAGCCACTGTGCGCATCGCTCCAAGCAGTGAGATGACCCATCCAGCTCAATTCCCCAGAGATGAATGACGTGCCGTTCAAGACGGGAATGGCCCAGCCACTCTGTACCCGTCATAGGCTCAATTGACTGAAATGAAATTACCACATTGCCTTCCAGACCACAGACATTCGATATCATGATGTGATCGTTACGATCGACGCCCCTCCACTCCGGTCTTCACATACTCCACAACCTTGCCGTCTTCTAATTTAATGACCTGATTGCCGAGGTGGAAGTACCGGTCGTCGTGAGTAATGACAATAACCAATTTCCCCCGCTCACGCAGGTCCGGAAGCAATGTTTTGTAGAAGATTTCCTTATACTGCGGATCTTGGTCTGCCGCCCATTCATCGAATACATAGATAGGGCGATCCTCCACATACGCGGTGACAAGCGCCAACCGTTTTCGCTGCCCCTGCGAGAGGTCGAGGGTCGAGAACGCGCGTTCACGCACCGTGACTTTCTGATCCATGTGGAGCAATCGCAAGTATTCGGACGCGAGGCTTTCCGTGTGAGAGTCCGACTGGCCCAGAAGTTTATTGAAGAGGTGAAAGTCCGAAAATACGACCGAGAAATGCTCACGGTACCACTCACAATTAGCATCGGCAATCATCGTGCCGGCTAGCGTCACATGCCCCTGCGAGGGCCGATAGAGTCCCGAAAGTACTTTCACGAAGGTCGTCTTCCCGCTCCCATTCCCTCCAATGACAAATACCAGTTCGCCAGGATGCAGCTCTAGGCTGATTGGACCAAGCGAGAAGGGCATCTCAACCCCCTTCTCCTCGCCATATGAAAATACGACATCGGTCCACTGCACAAGAGGCAGGCTCCCGGCCTCAACGCGTGCCACTTCTATTGTCGGGGCCTCCTTGGGACCGACGTCCAGAGATACGCCTAATCGTTCGATGTTCTCCAATGCCACTTGACCTCGCTCAATTGTCGGCAGCGAACCGATCACGCTCCAGATAGGACCCATCATGTAGAGGACCGCCACGATATATCCGGTGAGGGCCTCAGGGGATACTGCCACAACGGATGGAAACAGAAAGACGATGAATCCGATGAGAGAGTAAAACGAAAGCTGAGTCCAGACTTCCGACAACGCTTGTCTCCGCGTCGCTTCTATATTCGCTTTCCGATACAATTCCGCCGACCTTCGTACCTCCTGATTCACAAATTCCTGCCGACGAGCCTGATGCATCAACAGCTCTTTCAGCCCATCTGTGAGGGAACGAAAGTGTTGAAACAACTCGGACCGGGCCTCCCGGGCTTCGGAAATCACGCTGCGGGCGCTGGTGTGCAGCCACTGATACCCCAGGGCGCCGACGACGGTGACTCCAACCACTCCCAGAAATACGCCCCACGACAGCCAAGCAAGATAAATTCCGCAACCCATCACCATGGCCACATTCATGATCAAATGAGGGAAACATTGGATGGCCCAAGTCACCCAACTGACGTCATCCGTCAGAATGACGAGAGTATTCGCAGCCCCTCGCTCCTCGGATCGACGCAGCGGAGCCCGGACGATCTTCGCACAGAGCGACAACGAGAGGTCCAAAATTGTGTCTTGTGAGAATCGGACGAGCAGGAGCTGAGACCCCAGGTTTGACAGAATCTTCCCGGCAACAAGGATCACAAACCCCAGCATCACCTGAAAGGAATGGTCGGAGGGATGGTGAAGCACATAATTGATGAGCGCCAACACTCCCGCGCTTAAGAGACCAGACAGAACACCGACACAGACCATGAGCCAGGCCATGGATCTCGAACGCTGCACAACAAAGTAGAGAAATCGTCCAAATGGCATCACCGACCGGCCTCATATTCACGGAGGATGGAGATGGGAATTACGCACTCATATCACGAGGGGGACGGTTACCGGCGCGCTCGTCTTGACTTTGACCGGCAAGGAAGGCTTGAAGATGCCCGGACACTTCGCCGACATGGGGTGAAGTAAGAAGGAGCCCTGAGTCCGTGGCTGCCACCTGCACAGTCTGGCTCCCCTCGCCACCAAGTTCTTCCCAAGCATGTCTGGTATCAGTCACCGTCTCAGCCACATTCCGTTTCGACGCCACGACATTCAGAATACGCCCAGGATATTTGCGCATGGCATAGCGAGCCACCGCTTGGCGTGTCGAGTGCGACACGCGTTCGACTTGAAACTCAACGAACAGGTCATCTTCGCCAGCTCTATTTCCCAAAAATGACAGCAACCGCTCGCTTTTTCGCTGAATGAACGGCAACCAATCTTTGACCGACATCCTGAGAAGCACATGAATATTTCCCAGGGTTCTCCATACAATGAAGAGAAAGAGCAAGAACTTCATCGACCACTGATACCGATGCGGGCGGTACGAGGACGGATGCCAGGTATCCATCATCACCAAGCTAGCGGTTTCCCCCTGCTCGAGTAATTGTTGAGCCATTTCATACGCAATCAGCCCGCCGGTACAGATACCCAGGACGGTATATGGCCCGTGCGGGCGAACGGTGCGGATCTCAGCAATATAATGCCTCGCCATCTCCGGCACCGAGGTAAACGGCGCCTCTTTTCCATCCAATCCTCTCGCCTGCAATCCATAGAACGGCTGATCCAGTCCTAACAGCTTCGCCAACTGAGCGAAGACCAACACGTTGCCCCCCACTCCCGGCACCATGAATATCGGCATCGCGGTCCCACTCGGCTGAATCGCGACCAAGGATTGCCATGGCGGCACCCACTGTTCGCGTGAAAGGACCGACGCTAATTCTGCAATGGTCGGCGCTTGAAACAGCGTCGCGAGCGGAAGTCGCCTTCCAAACACCTGTTCGAGAAGAAAAAAGAGTTGGGCCGCCTTGAGGGAATGGCCACCTAGATCAAAAAAGTTGTCATGGATCCCGATCTTTGGGACTTCTAGCACCTGCCGCCACAAAAGCGTCAGTTGAACTTCCATCCGATCCCGCGGCCCTACTTGAGCCTGCCCGTCTGAGAGACTCGGAGCCGGAGCAGGTAAGGCCCGCAGATCGACCTTGTTATTGGCCGTCAAGGGCATCGACTCCAGAAACACAAAGAATGAAGGAGTCATATAATCAGGAAGTTCTAGCCGCACACATGCACGAAGCTCCGTCGGGCTTGGTACCGGCCCATCCTTACACACCAGATACGCCGCCAACTGTTTGAAGCCTTGCTGATCCTCCCGCGTGGTCACCACAACCTGACGGGCTGCGGGATGGCGACTCAGCACCGCTTCAATCTCGCCCAATTCGACTCTGAATCCCCTGATCTTGACCTGATGATCCACCCGACCGAGATGCACAATGCGTCCATCAGGGCGATAGCGAGCCACATCTCCCGTTCGATACAGTTTCGCGTCAGGCTCTGTCGAGAATGGATGCGGAATGAATCGTTCCTTCGTTAACTCCGCACGGCCACGATATCCTCGGGCGACACCATGGCCCCCGATATAGAGTTCCCCCGAGACTCCAACCGGTACCGGCCGCAGGAACTGATCCAAGATATAGATGTCCGTGTTGGCGATTGGACGCCCAATAGATATCTCCTGATCTGCTCGTTGGATCTTCTCGATCGTGGACCAAATCGTGGTTTCAGTCGGACCATACATATTCCACAAGGCGGCGCTGCGATCCAGCAGAGCCCCCACAAGATCCTGTGGGAGAGCCTCCCCTCCGCAGAGTACCGTCAGCCTGTCGCTGCCCAGCCATCCAGCCTCAATGAGCATTCGCCATGTCGCAGGAGTCGCTTGCATCATCGTCGGCTGCACGGCCTCACAGAGAGCCCGTAATTGCCGTCCATCCATCGCCACAGCTCGACTGACGATCTCGACACGGGCCCCCACCAGCAGCGGCACATACAACTCCAGCCCGGCAATATCGAACGATAGCGTCGTGACAGACACCATTACATCCTGCGCCGAACATCCCGGACTCTGCCGCATCGAGCACAAGAAATTCACCAGCGCCCGTTGGGGGATTTCCACACCCTTGGGCTGCCCGGTCGATCCCGATGTGTAGAGAATATACGCCAAGTCTTGAGAGGTCGCGGTCGGCGGAAGGTTATGATCAGCCTCCTGTGCAATCCGCTTCTGCTCCCGATCAAGACACAACATACGGCAGGACCGAGCCTCAAACCGATCGGAAAGACCTTCGGACGTGAGCACGATCGCGGCGGCGGCATCCTCCGCCATAAACCGAAGGCGATCTCGGGGATATTCAGGATCGAGAGGAACGTACGTCCCACCGGCTTTGAGCACGGCCAGCAATGCAATCACCATCTCCATTGACCGTTCGAGAGAAATGCCCACCACCACGCCAGGCCGGACGTCCAGCGTCCGGAGATAGTGCGCCAACCGGTTCGCTTGGGCATTGAGCTCACCATATCGTACGGTCGCCTGCCCCATCGACAACGCGAGGGCATCAGGCGTCCTTTCGACTTGTGCTTCAAACATCTGAGAAAAACATTCGGACTGAGGATAGTCGGTGTGCGTTCGATTCCAGTCCTGCAACATCTGGGTACGCTCGGGAACTGTGAGGATGGAGAGATCAGAAAGTTTGACGGAGGGATGAGCTAGTGCGCTCAGGAGCAAGACTTTGTACTGTCCCAACATCCGTTCAGCAGTCTGGCGTTCGAAGAGATCAGTATTGAATGTCAAATACGCTTTACGGGCAATCTCTGTCTCAATCGTCAGACTGAGGTCAAACTGCGCAGCTCTCGAATCCACCTCGAACGGCACCCAACTCAAACCATTGACATTGATCTCCCCGATAGGCGCATTCGGTAAATTAAAGAGGACCTGCACCAGCGGGGCAGAGCTATGATCACGAGTTGAATGCATCGTCTCCACCAGCTTATCGAACGGGAAATCCTGATTGGCATAGGCCCCTAACGCCGTGTCGCGAACTCGCGCCAGCACTTCAATGAACGTCGGATCGCCGGAAAGATCGGTGCGTAACACCAACGTATTGACGAACGAGCCGATGATTGATTCGACCGCAGACTGAGTCCGGTTGGCGATAGGCGAACCCACGGCGATATCGCTTTGGCCTGAATATCGGCTCAACAGAATCTGAAAACAGGCCAGCAGAGTCATGAATACCGTCGCGTGTTGGTCTGCGCTGAACTGCTTGAGTCGTTCAATCAACGAGGCGGGCAACTCTAGCAGACAGTGTGCGCCGTTAAACGTTTGCACCATAGGCCGTGGATAGTCAGTCGGCAATGAGAGCTTGGACAGTCCTGCCAGCTTCTTCTGCCAATAATCCGACTGTATACTGAGCCACTCGTCGGTGAGACAACGCCGCTGCCACACCGCATAGTCGGCATACTGAAGCGGGATCGGCTTGGCGGAGGGAACTTCCCCTCGGCTAAACGCATTATAGAAAAATGCAAACTCACTCCCGATCACTCCAAACGACCACTGGTCTCCGATAATATGATGCATCGTAAGCACCAGCACATGGTCTTCGGGCCCGATCTCAATCAATAAAAACCGTGCCAAGGGGCCCTTCTCAAGATCGAACGGCTGGTTCGCTTCCTCCTCCACAAGTCGAGCCGCCTCCTGCCGTCGTTGTTCGCTCGGCAGCCGTAACGTCAAATCAACCTCAACCCAATGAGGAGGCCGGAAGGGGCTGACGATTTGGACCGGCCCCTCACCGGTCATGGCGAAGGTCGTCCTGAACGCCTCATGACGATGACAAATGACATCGATCGTACTCCGAAGGGCCGATTTATTGAGGGGGCCCATCTGTCGCGAGGCAAACGGCATGTTATACGCCGTACCTTCAGGAGCCAGTCGATACATGAGCCACATGCGTTGCTGAGAATAAGAAAGCGGCAGGGGCTGATCTCGGGATACCCGAACGATCGGTGGAATCGCTGAAGCCTTCTGCTCCTCGCGCCGCACACGGATCACTTCTTCGGCCAACGCCGCGATCGTCGGTCGTTCAAACACCGCCCGCAGCGAGACGTCAACCTCAAAGACCTCACGCATTCGTGAGACGAGCTGTGTGGCCATAAGGGAGTGGCCTCCTCGCTCAAAGAAGTTGTCATGAATGCCGGCCTCTGGCACAGCAAGCACTGCCTTCCACAGTTCAGTCAGCGATTCTTCGATCTGATTTCTCGGCGCAACCCTGGCCGCCGCTTGGTCCGCTGTCTCTTCCGGAACAGGAAGCGCACGTCGATTGACTTTTCCCGTCGCACTAAGCGGCATCGCATCCACCCACAGAATGATGGATGGCACCATATAGTTCGGTAATCGGGCTACGAGATAACTCCGAACGTGGTCGAGCATCGCTTTCAGCGTTGGCTGGCCGGTGACATACCCTACCAACCGTTGCTGCTCCGGCTTATCCTGTCGAAGCAGAACTGCAGCCTGATACACACCAGGAAAGTTACTCAGCACATATTCGACTTCACCCAATTCGATCCGGAACCCACGCAGCTTGACCTGCTGATCCACCCGTCCAAGAAACTCAACATTGCCGTCCTCCCGATACCGAGCCAAGTCGCCGGTCCGATACAGTCTGGCGCCAGCCACATGGGGGTGCGCGAGAAACCGCTCTTGGGTCAACTGCGGCTGATTCACATATCCACGCGCCAGGCAATCCCCTGCCACATACAACTCCCCCGGTACGCCGATAGGCACCGGCTCCAGGCCCGCATCCAGCACATACAGCTGCATACAATCAATCGGTTTTCCGATCGGGACTCGAGCCCCTACTTCCTGGCGTGTCGTGTGATACACGCTACACCAAACCGTGGCTTCCGTCGGCCCATATTCGTTGTACAGTGTGGCGGAAGGCACGAACTGGTAATGCCGTCTCACGAGTTCAAGAGGAAGGCTCTCTCCGGCGGTAATGACGATACGAAGTGATTCCAACTGTGCATCCAACGCCTCACCGAGCACGGCATGGTATAAAGAGGGTACCCATACAACATGCGAGATCTGGTGCTGTTCGATCAGCGCAGCGAGTTCGGCCGGATCGCGATGGGCAGCCTCAGAAGGAATGATTAATTGCCCCCCTTGCAATAAGGTCCAGAAGATGCCCGTCACGGAACCATCAAAAGCCAGAGAGAAGGTCAGTAAGAACCGGGACACCGATCCCGGGTAATACTGAAGCCTGGCACGAAGAGACGTCACCAGATTGCGGTGTGTTACGGCGACACCTTTGGGTCTCCCGGTCGACCCTGAGGTGTACATGATATACGCCAATTGATCAGGGGAAACGGGGACCGCGAGATTCTCCTCCCCTCCCTTCATTGTGGATTGACAGAGAGTCTCCACATCGCATATTTGGCTTCCATAGCCATCTACAAGGCTATGGAGGTGCCCCTGTGTCACCACGATCGCAACCTTCGCATCATCCAGTATGAGCCGAAGACGGTGATCGGGGAAGGACGGATCCAGAGGAACATAGCCCCCTCCCGCCTTGAGAATACCCAGGAGGCCCACAAGACCGTCCACCGAGCGCTCGACACAAAGCCCCACCGGCACGTCCGCACATACCCCTAACGTCTGCAAGGCCGTGGCGACTCGATTCGCACGTCGATTCAATTCCCGGTAGCTGACAGACTTGTCCCCACAGGTCACCGCGATGGCCTCCGGAGTCCGCTCCACCTGCGCCTCGATAAGCGCATGAATGCCGGAGGAAAATGGAACCGGATCGTTGGTGCGGTTCCATTCCGCCAAAATGTGCCGACGCTCTTCCGACGTGAGTAACGAGAGCTCGCCAAGACGGGCCTCAGGTTTCTTGATGAATTCCCCAAGGAGGGACTCCAGCTGCCCCAACATGCGACTGACGGTGGATTCATCAAAAATTGTGGAATCGTAGAGCAACACCAATTCCACACCATGAACCTTGTTCACAACCATCAACACGAGATCGAACTCCGACGCAGTCGGCTCCCAGGGAAGATGGGTCGCCTCAAGGTCTCGAATTGTGAAGGCGGACAATGGATCGTCTTCGCCCACAATCATCACATTGAAGAGCGGGGAAAGCGTCCCCTCACGTCGTAATGACAACGCCTCAATGACTTCTTCAAACGGTAGCTCCTGATGATCATAGGCGTCGGTCACCACTCGGCGTACCTGCTTCAATAAGTCTTGCCCGGTGAGTCCATCCGAAAGTGTGGACCGCAACGCCACCGTATTCACACAATACCCCATCACATTCTCGAGCTCTACACGACGCCGACCGGCCACCACCGATCCAACAATAACATCAGGCTCTTGGGTGTAACGATGCAGCCATGTCACAAAGACGGCGTACAGCACCATGAACGTCGTCACACCCTGCTGTTGGCAGAAGATTTCCAAGGCATTCACAAGCCCGGGAGAGAGAGGCTGTGACCGCACACCCCCTTCAAACGTCCGCGGGCGTGGACGCGGACGGTCGGCCGGTAGCTCGACGGGTGGGTGAGCTCCATTCAACTGCCCGATCCAGTATTCTCGATGGACCTCACGAAGACCCTGATTGAGCCTGGTTCGTTGCCAATTCGCATAGTCAGCATACTGAACGCTCAGCGTGGATAGTCCAGCCTCTTGAACATCACCGCCGGCTTCATAGAGAAGCGCCAATTCCTTGCAGAACACACGCAAAGACCACCCATCGGCTACAAGGCGATGGAATGTCAGCCCCAGCACATGCTGATCCTGGCCGAGTGCCAATAATGCAATCCTGAACAACGGCCCTTGCCCGAGATCAAACGGTTGACCAGCTTCCGCCCGGAGCAGCTGCTGGACCTCAACTTCTTGCTCTGCCTGGTTCAGCGCTTGGAGATGGTGTGTTCCCATCGTGAACACCATCTCACGAGATACTTCCGCAAACCCCTCGCCCCTCTCCGACCCGAAGCAGGTTCGAAGAATCTCGTGTCGGCAGATCATTTCCTGCACCGACCGCTTCAACACCTCGGAATTGACAGAACCCCGTATACGTACACTCATGGAGATATGATTCATCGAGCTGCCAGGATGAACCTGCTCCAGGAACCAGAGTCGCTGCTGCGAGAAACTAAGCGGCATCCGACCTTGTCTTGATACAGAGGACAGTGATACGAGAGCAATCTGCATCCCGCCATCGCCGCTACCTGAAAGTCCACGCCCCTCCACAGCAGTCTCTGCCTTGTCTTGACTGGCGCTGAGTTCACTGACACGAGTAGCCAGCGCAGAAAACATCGGATTTTCGAACAGCACACTGAGAGGAACCTCGACATGGAACACATCGAGAATTCGCGCCACAACTTGTGCCGCGAGCAGAGAATTACCACCAAGCGCGAAGAAGTTCGCATGGCGTCGTGGCTGAGGTCCTCCCAGCACCTCCTGCCAGATATCAGCCAGCCCCTTCTCGACTGCAGTGTATGGACTGTCGCTTAGCGACTCAGTGTCCGCCTCTTCCTCAGTCGTGCCCAGCGTACTCGCCCCAACCACGGCGAGGCGTCCGGACTCAAAGTCCGCCTTGCAGGCATGCCGCTGAATTTTTCCGCTGGACGTTCTCGGGATAGTCCCGGACTTGATCAGCACCACATGGTGGACTTCCAATTCATACTCGTCAGCCAATGCGCGACGGATACAGCTCATCACCTCCGTCATATCTGATTCGGGCAATTTCTTTTCAATCTCATAGACGAGTATCACGCGCTCTCCGGTCTCGCTCGCGATCGAAAAGGCCGCTCCGCATCCTCGCCGCAATCCCAGGTGCGCCTCTTCAGCCGTCCACTCCAAATCATGGGGATAATAGTTCCGTCCCCGCACGATGATCAGATCCTTGAGCCGGCCGGTCAGAAACAGCTCTCCCTCATGAATGAATCCGAGATCTCCAGTCCGTAGGTAGGGACCTTCTCCTGAGTCGGCGAGGGTGGAGCTGAACGTATTGTCACTTTCCTCCTGCCTCCCCCAATATCCAACGGCAATCCCGGCTCCGGCCAGCCATACTTCTCCCACCTCACCGGCCTGGCAGAGGCTCCGGGTCGTAGGATTCACAATTCGAATACACGTCTCTTCGAGGGGCTCCCCGCATCCGACCAACGTCCGGGCTCCGCTTCCCGACGTGGAAGACTCTTTGACAATCGAGTCAGCCAATGCGTCTGCCTCTACCTTCAAGAAGGTCGGTTCCGCCTCGATCCGTTTCATCGTCACCAACAGCGTCGCTTCAGCCAGTCCATATGCCGGCGCAAACGACGTTCGCCGGAAACCCCGTGGCCCAAAGGTTTCAATAAACTGCTCAACCGTATCCGGATGGATGGGCTCCGCGCCGCAACTTGCGACCATCCATGTACTCAAGTCAGCCTGCCACTCGTGCTGTTGCCGAGCGGCTCGGAGACAAGACTCGTAGGAAAAATTCGGTCCACCGCTGTGCGTAATGGCAAATCGAGACACAGCGTCTAGCCAACGTAACGGGCGCCTGAGAAAGGTGACCGGCGACATCAGATAGGCGGGGATACCGGCGTAGAACGGGGCGATGATTCCATGCAGCAATCCATAGTCATGGAAATACGGCAGCCAACAGAGCGACCGGCTGCTGTCCGATACTCCTCCAGCCAGACTCAAGGCTTTGCAATGCGCCAGTACATTCCCATGGGTGACCATGACGCCGCGAGGAGACGCCGTCGATCCTGAGGTATATTGCAAATAGGCCAGAGCCGTTTCATTGAGACGTGGCAACTCCACCGCATCGTCTTGATTGTAGGATTGATTGGTGGCCATCCATTCAATCTGGCTCCCATCCTTGGTGATCGAAAGCTCTGAAGAACCGGTCTTGATATCAGAGGTTGTGAGCACCAGCGATACCTGCGCATCCTCGACAATAGCGCGAAGCCTCGGCAAGCCATGCTTTCGCCTGACAGGATCCGGCGCAGGCGCAGGAACCGCCACCAGGCCGGCACACATACAGGCCCAGAATGCGCAAGAGACATCAAGCCCAGGTGGGTAGAGGAGAAGTGCTCTTGTGCCAGGTCGAGCCCTGCGTGCTAAATGGCTGGCAAGTAAATGAACCCGGTGTTCAAGTTCACCATAGGTCAGCTGACTCTCAAGCTCGAGGGTGTCACGAACAAAGGCATAGGCAAGCCCCTGCAGCTTTTGACGACAAGAAAACTCGAAGAGGTCCGCAAGGCTGTGAATAGACGGAGGCAATGGCTTTAGCATCAACGCTTTGGGTTGTCTATTGGGAGCTGAGGGCGAAAGCCAATAGTCAGTTTCTCCACAACAGACAGAGAACACCCCCCTAAAGTGTTAAGGGTATTATCCCAAATAAAAATGGACAAGACCAGGGCTCCTTCAGCATGGTGAAAACTGATTCTCGCCTCATGACCCACGCATATGGACAGAGTAGTACACCTTCTGAAAACTCGGAAGAAAATCATGCTTTCTCACGACGACAGCCTCCGCATTCAACCTCCCGCCAGAAACGGCGGAGTATCGCAATACTTAACGTTAAAGACATTTCAGAAATAGCAGCGACCCCTGCCTGCCGCCAACTCCTGATGATGTTCTAGTCATGAACGCTTCGGCTGAATCGCCGATCTTCGGTATCTGAGGTATGTACACAGGACGGAATGGGCACGTCTTGATCAAGGGCATCCCACGCCTGCCGAGGGGCGTTTCAGTTCTGATGCCTATAGTGGCGAAACATCGCCGCCACACATCAATGTGCTGACTCTCGAAACTTCCCTGTGATCCCAATGAGCAGGTAGGGCCCTCCATCCCTGTATCTGAGCAAGGCAGGTGCCAACTGTTATGGCTAGGAGAAACTCACCAAGATCAGGGTCGAGAAGGTGCATACTCTCAATGGCTTATGAAATGGCTTCACGCAACTACGAAGAAGGGGATAATGGAAAGACAGTGGAGGCCTGTAGGTCAGGGCCTATGCGTTCTTCACGATGCTCGTCACATCGATCAGGTCTTCGTTGCTGGACAACTGGGGAGCCCTGATTCCCAAGCGTGACGCAAAGTGGCTGTGAACGGATGGTGTGGTGCCTTCATGCGTACACTGATCCAGACAACATGCTTCACTCCCATCGAATACTCATAGGTGGATTCAATGCGCACACTCCCCTTCGTTCAGATGACATCAATGTCAGCACCGTCTGATGCTCTGAAACTGCAAACGGAGGACGCAAGACAGCACGGTCTTTTTAAAAACCACCCCCGATACCACCCGTTTGAAACCCGTATCAGATCATGTGAGCTTACCAAGCAATCTCAACTATCTTGGGCAGCATCGAAGAAAACCAATTGAAAAATTACACCCCCCGAGGTAAGCTGCCCCCATAATTGATCCTAACGAGGATAGATTTACCCCATACTTTCCTGCCACCGGTCGGATTCTACGAAGTGGAGAGGTGCGAGAGTGGCCGAATCGGGCAGTCTCGAAAACTGTTTTGGCCTGTCTCGCGAAACCCCAGCAAAATGGCACAACTCCCGCACCAGTCAAGGGAAAGCCGCGTTCCGTCGGTGACTCAGGCTGCCCCGTCTTTCCCCTGCTTTCCCCGTCCATTCCACAACGGGAATCACAACACCTTCGAGCGATGGAAGAAACGGTGTTAATTGTTGCTGGCCACATGCTGAATTGATCTCTCGGAAGGGCTGTGCGCCGGCTGATCACCGGCGTGACGCGGTTTCCTAGAGCCGTGGCCCTTCCCTCTTTATCGAGGACCCATGAGGAGAGGACATGCCTAGCAAGGAAAAACATTCCCGTAAGACCATTGATTTCGGCCCTGAACCCGTCATTTATCCACCTGAACTTCCGGTTGGCGGTCCGCTCGTGTTTTTCAAGACTCGGCTGCTTCCACTACTGTCAGACAGTTTAAGCGAGAAAGTTTTTGCTGAGAAAGGTGTGTCTCTTCTCCGGGAACTATGGAGGATGACTCACTCATTACGGCCTCCAGAAGATCGCGAGACGCGGGGACGGAGATCCGTGAAGCTACCAGCGATGACTGCTATCATGAGAGGGCTAGAGGACAACGAGCTCGGTCGATCAGGCAAGCCCACCCAAGGTGACCTTGAGAGAATATTGGGGCGGCGGATCCCCAGATTGGATGAGGACACCAGAAGAAAATATGCGCGGCTGTATAGGCTCACGATTTTGCAATTGCCTGAAGCGCATTCTGTTCCGCAATGGGAATGGATCGCGCGGCAAGACCCAGAATATGTACATCGAGCGTTTTTCACTTTCGGGATTATTCGTGACTCAGCTAAAGAACGAGCTGGCAGTGGCATTGGGCCCACAACAAAGGAAGAGGACGCGGTACGTTGCTATGTCAGAATTTGTAAAGCCTTGATTAGCTTAAATAAACCTTTTTCATCCACGCTCTACATTGAAACCATTACTTTTTAGTCCTCACACAAAGATAAATAAATCCCCTTTTTTATACCCCCGATAAATAAATCCCCTTTTTTATACCCCCGATAAATAAATCCCCTTTTTTATCCCTTCATGCAGTTGCCTTCTTCGGCATACAGTCTAGCCATGCTTGACGACATGCTCATGATTGGTGAATCGGCGCTCATCCTGGAGTTATCCACCCAGAGGGTAAGACAGCTTACTGAAGCCGGATTGCTGCGTTCCATGCGTACCTCTTACGGTGTGCGCATTTTCCTCCGCAGTGATGTTCTCGAATTAAAAGCCAGGCGCGAAGCGCAAAAAGAGGGGAGAGCACATGTCCGCTGATCGTATCCGCCACTCCATCCCCGGACAGTCTACAGCCGCTCCGCAGGCGCTCAATGTGGTGGAGGCGGCCCACCTTGTCGGGATGACCCCGAAGGCGATCCGGCAGCGAATAGCCAGGCGGACACTGCCGTTTCGAAAGCTAGGCGGTCGAATCATTTTCTTTAAAAAGGAGCTGGAAGAATTCCTGCGGGATCTTCCCGGCTGCTCTGTCGAGGAAGCCAAAATTAACACGGTGGCACGCGGTGGGGATCTCGGAACGCGGACACTATAAGGGAATGAAGTGGTTTAAGCACATGGCCAGCCTTAGGAACGATGAAGCTGTCGCTGGGTTCGTGGATTCAACGGGACTCGAAGGTTTCGGTTTTTTTTGTATGGTGATGGAAATGATCGCGGAGAATATGGCGAAAGAAGATCAGGAATGTAAGCTCAGTCTCTCGCTCAAAAGGTGGTCAAGCGCCCTCGGCATTCATCGAAACAAGGTACTCTCCTACATGGGTAGGCTGGGGAGTAC
>Ga0163153_10001273_pt1 | contig 40076 bp, 30 predicted proteins | sample OliLakLV19MP6IB1_FD_148629 | JGI IMG/M metagenome (GOLD analysis project Ga0163153, IMG submission 148629) | Freshwater microbial mat bacterial communities from Lake Vanda, McMurdo Dry Valleys, Antarctica - Oligotrophic Lake LV.19.MP6.IB-1 | ecosystem: Environmental > Aquatic > Freshwater >... | reverse complement strand
GGCGGGAGGTGTCCGATCGGACAGATGTGTCCGGGGGGATGGTACAGGTTGCGGGACGGCGGGAGGGTCAGTGTCGGGGTGAGTTCTCCGTTGCGAGGACGGGACGACGGGAGGATGCGGAGCTTGGTCGCTCTTGGCTTTTTCGGTCTGTTCATCGTCCCAACGGCACTCCCCGTCGTCCCGCTATATCTGCCCGAACCCACCCCCAGGGCTCCGGCGCGTGGAACGGTCGAGTTTGCGGTAGAGCTGCTGCCGGCTCAGCCCCATCTCACGGGCGGCGGCCGACTTGTTGCCCCCGGTCCTCGCCAGCGTGTTCTCGATCAGCGCGGCGGGTTGTTGCGCGTGGACCCGGCGCAGGAACTCCTCGGGCAACTCGCTGACCACAATGTACTTCTCCTCTCGCATGCCGATGGCGACCGCTTCACAGACCGCGCGCAGCTCGCGCAGGTTGCCCGGCCACGGGTACTGGCGAAAGAGCAGCTGGGTCTCGGTCGAGAAGTGCACCGGGAAGCTGCGTCCCAGCCGAGCCAGTTCATCGGCGAGAAACGCCCTGGCCAGCTCCATGATGTCCTCTTTCCGCTGCTTCAGGCCCGGAAGGCGGAGGAAGCGGAGGCCCAGCCGGTAGTAGAAGTCCTCCGCCCAGCGGCCGCTGGCGACGAGTTCTTCCGGCTCCCGGTTGGTGGCGAAGATGAAGCGGATGTCGAAGCAATGGGAGCGGCTGTTCCCGAGCCTGGCGACCGGGCGGTTGTCGAGCACGCCGAGCAGATAGTGCTGCGCAGCGGGGGAGGCCAGGCCAAGCTCGTCGAGGAACAGGGTTCCCGTGTGGGCCTCTTCCAGCTTTCCACGCTGATCGGTGAGCGCCCCGGTAAAACTGCCTCGCATGTGCCCGGCGAGGACGCTGACGAGGAGTGGCTCCGGGATCGACGGCAGCGCGCATTCCACAAAGGCGCCCCGCCGGCCGGAGAGTCGGTGGATCTGTTCGGCGAGGAGAGTCTTGCCGCTGCCGGTAGGCCCGAGCAGCACCACCCGCGAGGGAGTGGCGGCGATTTCTTCCACCTGGCGCAACACGCTGCGCCAGGCCGGAGAGCGTCCGGACAGCAGATCAGGCGAGAACGGCATCAATCATACGGCGTTAGGTAGGGCGACCAATCCAAGGTACGTACCCAGGTAACGGGCGCAACCGGCGGTTTCTGCCGGAGTCAATAACTGTGCCCGGACGGCTAACGGCGTTCCCAATCTTGCGTGGGAGTATCAACCAACTCTCAAATACCTGCCGGGGAGTGTGACGAGGGCGTCACCTGTAGGGGTGGGAGATCTGGTGATGGGGGCGTGCGACACTCGAAAAGTCATGGGCAAGGCGAACACGACGCGGCAGGTACAGAGGCGAGGAGCATGGGCGACTCCGCCCGCCCATAGTCGATGAGGCGGGGCTGGCCGAGATTCGGGAGAACTGAAGTGCCGAGTGCGGCCGCCACAACCGCCCCAGGGAGGGAGCGCCAGAGGCCCGTTCAGCTCCGGACCGTCACCTCCACCTTCGGCTCGATGACCGCCTTTATCGGGGTATAGACATCAAGCCCAGGTGCCAGAACGGTCACAACCAGCGAATACCTCATCGTCTCGGTGATCGTCTCCTTGCGCTGGTCCCACCATCCCAGGATTGGGTAGACGGCCAGCAGTTTGGAGCCAGCGAGAAAGGCAGCCGGCCCTTTCCATCGGTCGCTCTGGATGGTGCCCTTGCTCCTTCTGCCGACCCCAATCTGCCAGGGGAAGCTCTTCTTGAGGTCTTCCTTCTTCATGTTAGCATCATCGCGGGTGATCCGATTCACTCGCGCACGAAAATCGGATTCCTTCTCCTCGGTGGGCCCCTGCATGTCCCAGCCGAGATCGAGCCCCCGGTACTCTCGCCCCCGCAGCGTGTTCGGTTCCGCGAAGTAGCTGAGTGTCACGCGGAGTTCCACCTCCCGGTCGGCTTCAGCGAGCAAAACATCCTGCGGAACCGGAAACCTGAAGAAATCGATCGTCCGCCGCCGGTGCGTCCGCTTCTGCTCGTCTTTCTCAATCCGACCGTTGCTGATCTCCTGCTCCAAGATGACCGTCGCACGGTCCCGGACACATTCAGCCGCAGTCTCGAAATCAGGAACGCCGTAGCCGAATGCGGCCAGACGCTCATCGATATTGGGAAACTGCACCATCATCTCCGGGGTCCACGTGGCCGAGTGCACCATCAGCGCACGAATGGTCTGAGGACGGAGATCCGGATACACCGCCCGGAGCTGTGCCGCGAATCGTGCCGCCCTGGCGGTCGCGAGGCTGGTACCGTGCATGAGCGCCAGCGGACGGCGGACCCAATCGTGATTCGTCGTAAGGGCGCAAAGGGTCGGCACCGTCGCATTTGGGACATTGCCGTCGAACGCGATATTGCCGGCCTCGAATACCACATCCGGCTTGATTGCCCCACGTTTCGGCCGAACTGGCCCGGTGCAGGCATGGGGCGACAATCCACCGACTGTCCCGACGGCGCGGTAACCGGCATAGTCTCGATTTGGCGGCAATGTGCTCAGCACGGTGTATCCACCCACGGTGACCGCATTGTGACTCTGGGCCGGGTCAGTGATCTTCTGCTGGAGGTTCAGGGCCGGGTAACCCGCAACAAGCGCTGGAAGGGTGACGTCGGCATTGCCAATCGAAATGGCGATCAGCCGGCCTGCTCCTCCGTTGTACGCCAGCTGGTCGACTGCCTGACTCCAACTGGTTGCATGCTCGGAATCATCCAGATCCGCGGTTACCGCCATCGCGTACACTCGTGGGCGCTCATCGTAGCTATCGGCGATTTCTACCGCCGAGGCGGTGATTGCCGGCCAGAATTGGCGGCCTTCTTCCCGTTCCTCCGCCCGGCCATCTCCCTGCCACACCTTGATCGACTGGAGCCAGTGGTCGAACCGAACCCGACGCTCGTCGAAGGACCGGCCGAGGTCCTGGTAGAGCGCCACTCCGCTCATCCCCGTCCCGTGCCCCCAGTGGTCTTCCGGAGAAGTGTTCGCCAACACCGTGCCCGCCTGAAGCAGCCCCAGCTCGAGCAACGGATGTCGTGAGGCCACCCCCGAGTCGAGCAGCACGATGCTCGGCGCATCTTCCGCCGGCGCCTGTGCGACAAATCCTCCGATCTCACCCGTCGTGGTCTCATCGTCCTCGAAGAACAGCCAGTTCCTGACCTCCTCGCCGGCGAGATCGAACTCCAGGACACAATCCGTCGCGGCCAGCAGCTGCCGCAGCTGCTGAACCTGGAGACGACAGAAGAAGTAGACCCGTTCCGGTGCCAGGAATTCGGGCGGCGTTGGTCGCTCGAGCTTGGTGAGAAAACCGAGGATCTGCCCGCGTGAATTGCCCGCCTCCTCCAGCGGACGGCGCGTCCCACCGCGAGCGGCCAGCTCGAACCAGCGCACCTCCGTCGCCGCGGGCGCCTGCTCCCTGAATCGCGGCCCGGCGAGATCCTCCTCCCCAGCAAGCACGATCGCTGCGATCGGGGCGAGCGCCTTGGCTCCTCGGGAAAGCCCCGACTTCTTGGACTTCTTCTGCGGATCGGTGTAGGCGTCGAGTTTCGAGCGGAGGTGGGGCAGATCAGCAGAGGGTGAGTCGAGAAGGACGATTCCCGTTGCATCGTCGACTGAGACAAGGCGGACGTCACCCTTTACATCAGCCAGACTCGCCTCGGCGAGCGCGAAGCCGGCCTCCGGCTTGACCGCGATCACCTCCCGACTCGCACCCGCCTCGCGGGCGCGGCCCGCTGCCGCCTCGATAACGGCATCGAGCTGGGCCAGAATCTGCTGCTGATGCTGCTTCGGATTGCGCTTGGGAAGGGGAACCTCTGCACCCGGTCCGCCACGAGGAGAACGGTAGTTCTCCCTGAGCGTGGTGCGGCCCCTGATGAGCGGGAAGCGCTCGTCAGCCATCGATCACACTCCCCATGGTCATTCGGCTGCGGCGGGCTTCAGCTCCAGCCGGACCTTTGCTTCCTCGAAGGCGCCGACCAGATCCTCCTCGCTGGGGATCTCCCGGTGGTCCAGCACCATCGACCGCAGCGCATCGTCACAGGCTCGGCCGGCATCGGCGTAGCTCAGCCCGATTGCAGCTGCGGCGAGGCGTTTCACCAGCGCCTTGGGTAATCCGAAGACGCGGAGCCGCAGGGGAATGAGCTGCTCGAGGTTGGATTTGATGGGGAGGCGGAAATGGATCAGCTTGTCGAACCGGCGGAACACCGCACGGTCCAGCAGCTCTTCATAATTGGTGGCCGCGATGATGAGGCTGGGACTTCTGTCGGCATCCATGAGTTGAAGGAAGGAAGTCACCACCCGCCGGATCTCGCCCACCTCCTGCGAGTCACCCCGGAACTTCCCGACCGCATCAAACTCATCGAAGAGGTAGACCGCCGGTCTGCGCGGGAGCTCGTCGAAGATCGTCTTGAGGTGGGAGGCCGTCGCACCCAGGTAACGCGAAAACAGCCCATCAAACCGCACCGTCATGAGCGGCATGCCGAGTTCGCCAGCCAGCACGCAAGCCGTCAGCGTCTTCCCGCAGCCGGGGGGCCCGTAGAACAGCAGCTTCCGCTTGGGGCCCACCCCCCATCGCTCGATCTCCGCCCGCCGCCGGTTCTCACTCAGGATCCTGACGATCTGGTCATGGGTGCGGCCGGGCAGCACGATGTCACCCAGCCGCTCGGAGCGGAAGCCACCCACCAGCAGGCTCCCTACTTCGCCCCGTGGCTGGGCGATATCAATCGGCGTTGCAGACTCGACCGTCCGCCGGACAACCGGCATCTGCGAGATGATCTCCCGCAGCTCGTTAGCAATCCGGATATGCCCGGCCGTGCTCTCGCTTGCCGCCAATTGCAGAGCGGCTTTGCGGAAGCTCTCATCATCTCGGGCCGAATGGGCCTGGAGGAGCTGTTTGAGGATCTGGGTGCGCACGGTGAACGGGAAAGGGAATGGGCCGCTGCTCGTGCCTTCTTTGGAATCTACTCCGATCAGATTGGAGCGCCACAGGTAGCGGCGCCGGCCGGCTACTGCGAGCAAAGGAGAGCGCAAGCAGGCTCAGAGAGAACTTGGCGGGGTTCCTCGGAAATGAGACCACCGGGGCGTGCGGCGAGCGGACAGGCTGAGGGCTGGCTCAGGCTCCGGGGGACGGAGCGGAGACCAGAGTCCCGTGCCGGAAACAGCCTTCAGTATGTCGGGGCGGTCGGTGGCCGCGGCGCTCGACCGCGCGATCGGGCCGGACGTCGTCCCGGCGTCGATCACGGTGGATCACGGCACCGAGTTCATGTCGCGAGCCTTGGAGGACTGGGCGTATCGGAGCGAGGCGTGCAGCTCGATTTCACCCGGCCAGGCAGGCCCACGGATAACAGCTACATCGAGTCGTTCAACGGCAAGTTGCGGGATGAGTGTTTGAACGTCACCAAGTTCGAGACGCTGACCCACGCCCAGGCGGTCATCGAAGCGTGGCGGCGTGATTACAATGAACAGCGACCGCACGGCTCCCTCGGGTACCTGACCCCGCGGGAATTCGCCTCACAACGTCAGGAACTCAGGACCGCTGAAGCCGCGACTTTCTCGCTGTGACCTGTCTGCAAACGGGACCAACGTCATGCAGGCGTAGTCTCTCGGTGTGCCCGGCGCGCTAGACGGGGGATCCTACGCCAATAGCCTACAGCTGCGGCTTAACCGCACCGATTTCAGGGTGGTTTCGGAACATCGAGTTGGCCCTCGCGTGCCCTGATTCGAAATACAGGGTAGACTGAAATCGCATTGGGTGGGAGCCGGTTGGTGAACAAAGGTCGACCCAAGAGCTCTCCGCACTGAGTGAATATCAAAACACCTTCATCAGCATCGTCCCGCGGAACCTCCCCTTCCATGCAATCTCGACCAATGATCGCGATGACGATGCTTGTACTTGAAAAATATCGCGAGCAATTCTTCTGGAGTGCAAACCGTACCACCTGAAGCGCTGCTGCGGACCTTACTCGAGCATTCACTTCGCTTTCCAGTACCTCACGCAGTGAGTCTCCACTGCCCAGGCCTGGTACCGAGGGCAATTCTCCAACAATCAGGTATCCCGCTTCTTGGGCTTCAGATTGTGCGGCACCCGCAACCGCAGTGAGTGCTAACCCTGAAGCCACGATTGCGACTAGGGACGTCCGGCTCATGGTTCTATTCATCCTTTCGCAATACCGTTAACCACGACAACCGGAGGTTGAACCGGCCCATCGCTGATAGCAGACAGAACTAGGTCCGAAGGTATTGCCTGCGGGGGTAGCTGGGGAGAGCCGGTAGATTGAGGATGGTGTGAGTATGTATGATGGAGCTCCTCCTCGAGACGGGTGCGCGGCGAGCCGGATGTCGGCATTGCTCGGACCATCGACGAAATCGCCAGAAGGATCGCGCGGATTTATCATGCCGGTGTTACCATGCGTATGGTAGTTGAAGGCCAGATCACGCGTCAGGTCTTGATTGCCAGGAGCCGCGCTGCCGATGTCGTCCGATCTCCCGCCGGTGCAGGGTCCAACGTTGTAACACTGGCCGGCCACCTCATTCATGTATCCAGGATATTCCTTGCTGGGAACAGCCCCGGCCGCGGCCCTTTCCATGACCGCGCGGGAACCTGGGTTGTCTAGGATCGGGTCGCCCGTGGCGACGTTCGGGACTCCTTGCTGCGCCCCATTGTTCGCCTCCTCAGCCTTCTTCTTCGCCCGCTCCGCCCGCCGTTCCGCCCTCCCTCCATCCGGCAGCGGGAGCCCATCCAACCCCGAGGCAAAAGGATCCTCCCCTCCAAACATCTCCTGCTCTACAATTTGGCGCCGCCCGCCCGACTCGATCATCCCGCTCGGATCCCGGCTGTCCAGCACGCGCCCGCTCACATACGCGTACAGGTTGGCACTGCCATCATACCCGATCGGATCCTCCTGGGTCCACCGCCGCTGCCCCGGGTCGTAGAAGCGGGCCCGGTGGAACGAGAAGCCGGTCTCCGCATCGTACTCCCGTCCGGTCCAGCCGTAGCGCAGCGCCGGGAGCGCGACCCCACCGACCTCCTGCGACAGCAGTTGCCCCGACGGTAGAAAGCGCTGGTTCAGCGCCCAGGCACCATCCCGCCGCACCAGCCCGCGCACGCTGTGAAGCTGGTCCTGCACCACCTGGTAGTCGATCCCGGTGGTGACATCCCGTACGCCGATCAGGTCATCGACGTCGGTGCCCCACGTGTAGGCCAGTGTGATGGACGCCCCGGTGCTGTCGGTCTCGAACGCCACCGCGTCGCCGGCGTAGCTCATCCGCAGGTAGCCCAGCACCCCGCCCTGCGGTTTGCGGTACACCCGTTTGACGATCCGGCGGCCCAGCACGTCGTAGCCGTAGCGGGCCACCAAGGAATCGGCGGCCCACCCCGGCATCTGGATGCGGACACTGGTGAGACGGTTGAGCGCATCGTAGAGGTATTTCCAGGTGTAGGTACTGCCCCACTGTACCCGCACGGCCTGGCTCTGGTTGCCCGCCGCATCGTAGCTGTAGGTCCAGCTCCCCGTCACCGGGTCGGTGCGGGAGAGCAGCCGGCCGGTCTTGGCCTCGTAGCTCTCCGCGCCACCCGGCGTGAGGACGTTGCCGTCCACATCGAACGAGACGGAATCGGTGGTCAGCGTCCAGGTCGTGGCCGGCGGCGTCTTGCGGGAGGAGCGCCACGAGAGCAGCCGCTCCCACCCATCATACTTGAGCGAATCGACGGTGCTGTCCATCGCCGCAGTGAGCCCATGCTGCTCGGTCCAGACGGGCCCCAGCGCCACCCGGGTCTCGGCGGGGCCGTCGGCATTGCCTTCGGGATCGTAGACCCCGGCATACCAGGTCCCGCCGACGCTGGCCACACTGTGCTCAAGCAGGGCAATGCCGGTCGAGGTGAAGCTGCCATCTCTGGTCTGGGTCGGTCCACTGCTGATGGCGTTACTGGAACTGAGGCGGGCCTGACCATCGAAGCTGAAATTTGTCGAGTCCGCGAACGGGGTCACGAGGCGCGACGGCAACCCGCGCTGTGCGTCGTAGCGGATGATCCAGGTGCCTGTCGGTCCGGTCGAGGCACTGTCCCGTTCAAATTGATCGTAGCTATGTGTTGTCGACCGGGCCGTGGCCCCGGTGTAACTGGTGTCCGCCAGCAGGCGCCCGCGACGGTCGTAGCCGGTGCGCACCTCCCCATTCACCCCGCCAATCGAGTCCACCGCGCCGCTGTAGTAGAGCCGGGTAAGCTGGTCCAGCGGCCCGCCAAAGACCGAGTTGAGCGTCCCCACTCCCGGGATGACCGTCGCCATGGTGCGGTTGCGGCTGTCGTATTGCGCCGAGATGATATCGCCCCGCCGGGTGATGGTCTTGAGCAGGTTGCCGGCAATATCGTACACCATCGAATCCCGCGGCGGCGTCGCCAGACTGCTCGGCGGCCGCCGACTCAGCAGCCGCCCCAGCCGGTCGTAGAGATAGCGCGTCGCCTTGGCGGTGTCGTTGCTGACCAGCCGCAGCGAATCCCGCCCGCCCCGGTCAAACCGCAGTCCCACCTTCTGCGTATGCGCGGCATCCGTCCCGAACGCCGGCGGGGTCCAGCAGGGATCATTGCATTCATCGGTGCGGGACATCACCGTCGAATCGGCCTGATTGGTGATCCGGTAGTAGGGGATCGACTTGCGCCACTGCCACTTCGTGACGCCGGTCGCGATCCGCACCCGGACCTTCTGATAGGCCGCCGACGCTCGGCCATAGCTGTCGTAGGTGGTCGAATCGATCAGCGTGGGACTCGCCGTCGGCCCCATCATCGTCGCCGCCACCTGCTTCCAGGTAGTCTCGTACTTGAACCAGGTCTTGACGCTGGTGCTCGGCCGCAGAATGGAGTCCACCCGCCCGTCGGGCTTGTACCAGTACCTGGTGCTGTACCCGCCCGCGTCCCGCGCCTGGGTGACATTGCCCTTCCCATCATAGATCATACTGTCCTTCTGGCCGCGGCTGTCAATCCGCTGGATCACCCGATGATTGGCATTGTACACCAGGCTGTCGAGCCGCAGCACGGAGTCATTGGTTTCCACTCGCCTGATCCACTGCTTGACCATTCGCTGCTGGCTGTCGTAGCCCACGTAGGTCTTCGTGGTATCGCCGCCGATCTTGCCGCTGGTCCACAGCACCCGTCCATCCGGCGCCGCGCGGCTCCGCCCCAGCACGCCTAGCGTATCCCACGACAACACCGCCTGCCCCATCCGGTTGAGCCAGCTCCGGGTCCAATTGTTGAGCGGGTCCTTGAGCTGGACATAGGGACCGGCGCTGTCGGTCCGCACCAAGGCACCATAGCCGCGGGACTCGACCGCGGTGTAGCTGATGACCGGCTTGACCGACGCCCCTAGCGTGTCCTTGACGACCGGCAGCATGACCTGCACTGGCCGCGCTTTGGAGTCGTAGACCAGGATGGTGGTATCGGTCAGCACGCCGAGCCGGGTGGCGAGGACCACGGTGTTGGTACCGGGATAGCTCTGCCAGGTGTAGCGAGTGGTGAACGGCGCCCCTGTAGGGGAGGGGAGGGAGTCGTAGATCAGCCGGTTGGAGGCATCGATCGAATCCTTCGTGACCCGGCTGTTGGCATCGGTGATGCTGGTCAGCTTGCCGGCGCTGTTGTAGGCAAAGGTCATCGTCTTCCCCACCGGGTCGCGCAGCTGCTTGAGGGTATCGAGCCCGGTGCCGCCGCCGTAGACCAGCGAATCCAGGTTGCCGTTGCGGTCCTGCGCCGCCCGGATGCGCCCATAGCTGTCGAACCGCACCACCGCGCTATCGCCGCGGGCGCGGAGTTCCCACCCCGAGGCGGTCTTCGTCAGCCCCACGAAGCTCCCCACCGGCGGGAGGTAGAGGCTGTCGCCGTTGCCGCGGTAGATCGTGGCGGTGCCGGTAGGACTCACCAGCACCCGATCCGACCCGGCCACCACCAGCTTGAGCAGCGCCGAGGGCCACCAGCCGGAGCCGTACATGGTGGAGCGCCGGTCGACGAGTACCGCTTCGATGGAATCGATGCTGGTCTTCACCACCGCGCCTTTGGTGACCTCCACCTCCACCTTGAGCCACTTCCGCGTCGGCGTCCCGAAGCTGGAGCCGGAGAAGTCGCCCTGCAGCACGACGCGGCAACGGGCGGCGCTTCCGGTGGAACAGGTCGGCAAGGCGACCTTCAGGCTGTCGATCTTGGTGGCGCCGTCGAACAGCCGGACCACCATCTGGTCGGGGGTGGTGGACCCGCGCAGCTCGAGGTGCACCGGCACCAGCACCCGCGGATACGACTGCCGGGTGGAGTAGACCAGCCCCGCGCTCCGGGCCGAGCCCATGGAGAAGTAGGGTATGGTGGAGAAGCCGGTCTCCACCTCGCCGCCACTCACCGCAATGCCGGGCCCGAACGGCGCGGAGAAGATGCTGTTGGACGCCACCCGCGGCGTGCCGAGCCAGCTCAAGGCCGCAGTGCTGTCGTGGGGCAGGACAGCGTAGCGGGTGACGATGGTGCACTGCCCGCCGGTGTCGCAGGCGCGGGCGGTGATGAGGGCGGAGTCGGCGCCGGCACCGTTGAGGCCGGCAATCGAATCCACCTCCCACTCGATGAGGCCCCGGTTGGCCCGCGCCACGGTGAGGGAATCCGCCCGCCACTTGGTGACGGTGTCGGTTTTCCAGAGGAGGGCGGTTTTCGTCGTGTCGAGCGCCAGGCTCCCCCTAGTCAGGATGGCCCGGATGATCGGTGTGCGGTTGCGGACCACCGCTCGGCTCCCGCTGGTCAACGTGGGCACTTGCAGCGTGACCGTCGGGGGCGTGAGCGCCGTGATCAGGTAACTCCCGGCGTCGGTGGCGGGACCGGTCGCGGTCAGGGTGAGCGTCCCGCCGCTCCCTCCCACCGAATAGGTGACGTCCACCTCTTTGGTGGCCCCGGCCGCAATTGTCGCACTGCCGGGCGTCACCGTCCCGCAGGTGAGCCCGCCGGTCGTGCTGCAGGTAAAGGTGAAGCTCGCGCTCAAGCTCCCGGTGTTCACTACAGTGAAGGTGACCAGCAGTCCGCTGGTATTGATGTAGTGCGACTCGGGCGCGCCATCCGGGGTAACGGCGACACTGAAGCAGCTGGGGCAGAGCGGCCCCGCCTGGGCCAGGCCATCCGTTGGCGTCGCCGTGGCGAGCAGCAGCAGGGCAAGGAGGAGCGGGAGGACGGCGACCGAGCGGCCCGTGGGAGCGCCTTGGCGCGACCCGGCTGCGAGGAAGTGGCGGGCGGACGACTGAGACACGGCGAGCTCCGGGAAGGGTCGCCTCCTCCTATATCAAGCGCCGTGCCTACCGGCCCCATCAGATTCGTGATGCGGCACAACGACTTGACCCCGCCGGACGGGCGACGGCAGTCGCATCGTCGCAGGTAGTCGCAGCCTGTCGCGCGACAACATGCGACCACGGGCTCGCGGGAGTCCGCGACCGCATTCGAGAGTCGGGCGTCGGCGTTCACGCATCGACCGATGGGGTTTTTCGGTCGTGCGACTGCATTCCAGATGCTGGCGCGCCCAGAAACAAGTGGTCCGACCGCATTGGAGATTGAGGCGAGTGCGCTGTCTGGTGGTTCGAAGTGATTGGGGATGGAGGCGGCAGCGCTGATTGATGTACCGAGCGCATTGGCGGGGCAGGCCGGCACGCCTGCCCCCACCCGGGACTGGGCGGAGCTGGCGCTCCGCCCCTGCCATCCCCTACTCCAGCGACAGCCGATACGTCGCCGACTGGCCGAAGCTCTCTTCGACTTCCATCTCGATCAGCGTCAGGTTGTTAATCCCGAGCACCTTCAGTTCATCCCGCAGCAGGTGGGCGAAGTACTGCGCCAGCATCTCGGCGGTGGTGTTTTCGATCGGCACCATCGCGCAGTCGACCTGCGGAAAGGTGTAGGTGTGCTCCCCGAAGTAGTCCACCTGCCGGTGCCTGCCGACATCCCGGAAGGCCAGCTTCGGGTTCTTGACCGGCAGCAGCACCTTGTGGTCGATCTCGTCGACCAGCTTCCGCACCACCTTCTTCAGGATCGAAAAGTCGACCACGAAGAGACACTCGGCATCGACGCTGCCTTCGACGCTCACCCCCACCCGGTAGTTGTGCCCGTGCAGCGTCTCGCACTGGTGGCCACGGAAGGTGATGAAATGGGCCGAACTGAAGACCAGGTAGTCTTTGCTGACGCTGACCTTGAAATCACTCCGCACTGTCGGACCTCATCCGGTCGGGCACCCATCCGTCTTCCACCAGCAGCGCGAAGAGCGCGGCGGCGGTGAGGTCGGCGGTGGTGCCGGGGTTCTGGGAATTCTGCGTGTCGCGCAGGTCGGCGTCAAATGTGGCCAGCGCCGCCCGGCCGATATCACACCGCACCCCGCCCGCCTGGCGCACCCGGTCGGCCTGGTGCGACACGCCGCGAGCCACGGCCGGTCCGAGCTTCCGGGCGATTAGCGTGTCCGGCCGCTCGGCGAGCAGGGTAAGAAAGGTCTCGACCACGGCGTCGGGCCAGGAGAGGCCGTCGGCGCGGGCCTGCCGCAGCACCGGCACGGCGATCTCGAAGGTCAGCGCGAACTCGGTGACGTACTCGCTGGCGACGCTGTCGCGATGGGCCGCGAGCGCCATCGTGTCGACCAGCGTGATCGTGGGCGTCTGGGCCAGGTCCTGATCCGCCTCACTGCCCAGGCCGCCGGGTGCCGCGAGCAGGATGGCGAGGTAGCTGTCGCGCGCATCCTGGATGGTGGTCGCCCGCAGCACCTCGCGCAGCCGGTCGCGCAGCACCGTGCCGGGTTTCTCCGGCAGCGACGCCGCCCGCGCCAGCGGGGCCAGCAGCAGGATGATGCCGAGGTTGGTGTTGGCCGGCGTCCACTGATGCGTCGCTCGTACGGCTTCAAAGATCGTCTCGCCGAGTGGACGGGTGCCGGCGAGCCCGAGCTCCGGGCCGGCGGCCACCGCGCTGGCGACGAAGTCCTCGTAACTCATGTCCCGGAACGGCTGGCCGGGGGCGACGTTGCCAGGCTTCGGCGCCCCCGCCTCGAGCAGGCAGGCGAGCGTGGTGTAGGACGAGATCTGGGCGGGGGTGTGCGGCATCGCGGTGAAAAAGTAATGGGTTGGCTAGGCCAGTAGTTGCCCGACAATCGCGCCGGCGACATCCAGCCCGGTCGCCTGCTGCAGTCCCTCCCAGCCCGGAATGCCGTTGACCTCGAGGACGTAGACGCCGCCGTGGCCGTCCGGCAGCAGATCCACACCGGCATACTCGGCGCCGACCGCCCGTGCCGCGCGCACGGCGAGCACGGCCCATTCGGCCGGCAGGGTACAGGGCGCGACCTTCCCGCCGCGGGAGAAGTTGGTGCGCCAGTCGTCGGCGGTGCGCTCGATGGCGCCCAGCACCTGGTCGCCGATCACGAAGGCGCGGAGGTCCCGCCCGCCATGGTCCACGAAGCGCTGCACATAGAACACGCCCCGCATCGCCTCGACCGCGCGGAACACCCGCCAGGCGACATCATCGTCGCTCACCCGCGTCATCCCGAGCCCCATGGAGCCGAACAGCGGCTTCACCACCACGTCACCCATGCGGCGGAATGCGACGAAGGCGTCATCCGCGCGCTCGCAGGCGACAGTCTCCGGCGTGGGCAGGCCGGCCTGCTCGAGGATGGCGGAGGTCCACGCCTTGTCCACGGTCCGTTCGATGGCCCGGCCGCTGTTCATCACCCGAACGCCGGCAGCCTCCAGCCGGTGCAGCGTATCGACCCGGTAGATGAGCTGTTCCAGCGAGCCGCTGGGGATGATGCGGGGCAGGACCGCGCGCGCCTCGGCCATGGCGTGGCCGGTGTTGCTGATACCGCTCCCGACTCCGAGCCGGCTCACATTCCCCTCCCACGGCAGCAGCAGCGGCTCATGGCCGCGGGCCCGCACCGCGCGACACAGCTGGTCGGTGTGCCAGCCGCTGTCGGAGGCGAGGATGATGATCGGGGATGGCATTGGCTCGGAGGAGAGTTGGCGGCTGGGAGGGAGCAGGTGGCAGGTGGCAGAAAGATGCAGCCCGCTGCCACCTGCTCCCTGCCACCTGTTACGGCTTGCTCGTCAAATGCCCCACCAGCGCCGTCAGCCCGCCATCGGCGAACTTGGGCAGGTCATCGCCCACCGCCTTGAACTCGGCGGTGCCCGTCCCGGTCTTGAGCGCGGCGGCATTGGGGAAGTAGAGTTTGGCCTGGCGATAGAACGCCGCTGGCGAGCCATCGAGGTTCTTGCTGTACCGGGTCAGCTCGGCGCGGGTGAAGCCGATCGCGGGGGCACCCTGCACAACCAGTGGCAGATGGGTCGCGGCGTAATAGGCCTCGAACGCCGCCGCATCCTTGGGCTGGTTGTAGATCACCGTGACGAACGCGGTGCTATCGCCGGTGAGCAACGCCGCATGGTCGCTGGTCTCCTCGCCCACCAGTGCGGTCAGGCCGCCGGTGGCGAACTTGGCGAGGTCGTCACCGATCTCCTTGAAGCCGGGGGTGGCGATTCCCTTCTCGAGGTCGGCCATGCTGTTGAACCAGAGCACCGCCTGACGATAAAAGGTCGGCTTCTTGCCATCGAGCGTCGCATCGAACTTGGTCAGCTCGGCCGCCACGAAGCCCACTTCGGCCTGCTTGGCGCCGACCAGCGGCACATGCGTCGCCCAGTAGTACTTGTCGAAGGCGCTGGCGCTCTTCGGCGTGTTGTAGATGACCGTCACGAACGCCATCGGGGCCGGCTTCGGCGGTGGTGTGGGTGCGACTGCGGTTGTGTCGACGGCGGGCTTGTCAGCCGGCTTGGAGCAGGCGGCCAGGGCCAGCAGGCCGAGGGTGGGGAGCAGGGCGAGACGCATGGAGACTCCGGGACAGGGGGACGAGGACGGAAACCGGGAACCGGTGAAAAGAGGCGATCGGCGGAGAACCGCGGGCGATGGGCGGAAGGTGATCGGCCGAGATTCCTTCGCCTACCGCCTACCGCCTATCGCCCGTTCCCCTTACTCAGGATACAGCGACTGTCGCAACACCTCGACGTTGACGCCGCCGGCGTGGAAGCTGCGCCCCGAGGTCGCACTGGTCAGCCACACTTCGGCTGGGCTGAACAGCAGCGGATCGATCTTGTAGAAATCCTTGTCATACCGCTCGAAGATCTCGTAGAATGGCATGCCGTAGTCCTTCGACGCATTCGCCGGCAGTCGGGCGGCGAGGTCCGCCAGCTCGGTGTCATTCCCCCGGACGACATAGTGCGCCTGCCCGCCGTAGAGGATGCAGTCGTTGGTCCGGCCTATGCCACGCAGGTCGTTCTTCGCGAGCGTCGGAATCGGCGCCGTGCCGAACCCGCTGACCACCTGGCGCACATCAAAGCCCAGCGTCTCCATCTTGTGGAGGCCGGTCTCGAGGATGCGCGCGGAAATCTGGGTGCCGCCCGCGAGGCTCGCGGTTGGGGCCACGAGAAAGGTGAGCTGGGCCGGTGACAGCTTCGCCTTGCCGGCGACATAGGCCGCCACCTCGTCGGTCGGCAGCTGCCGGGTCTCGAGCACCAGCACGCCGCAGCTGGCCCGCTCCTCGTAGTGCAGCTTCTCGAACAGCTCTTTTTCCACCCGGGCGTGGGCCCGCAGCGGGCCGGAGCCCATGGCGAAGTACGTGCCGACATTGATGGCCCAGCCGGCATACTGCGAGGCCATGCAGGATTCCGCCGGGTGATCGGTGCGCACCTGGACGCCGGGCCAGGAGCCGCCCCCGAGCGTCAGCGTGGCATAGTCGACGTCGCCCAGTCCGCCCATGCAGATCTCGCTGAGCAGCAGACCGGCGTTGTATCCGCCCTCGACCGCCACACCGGCATCAATCACGCGGGCGCCGCCGGGCAGCGTCTGCACCGCGACACGCAGCCCCGTCGTGTCTTCGGCCATCACGTCCGCGAGTTCGCGGGCACGTTCATTCATGGTGAGGCTGGTCATGATCCGTCCAGGGGGAGAGTCCGCCGGTCCAATGTCGCCGGAACGGGCGGGGGCGCGACAAGATAACACTGGGTAGGGGCGGGCGTCCCCGCCCGCCCTGAGCGAACACCGGCGATGGATAGCGGTGGTCGCCCCCCCCCGATCGGAACGGGGAGCCTACAGCCGGATCAGGATCTCCCCGCGCCCGTCATTGGCGAGGTCGCCCATGAGGCGGCGTACCCGCACGCCGCTGTCAGGCAGCGTCCCGAACGGAGCGGGCAGGTCCTTCCACGCCCGGGCCAGGAGGGTCAGGAAGCTGAAGGGAAATTCACCGCAGTCATTGAAGGTGGGCGGGAGCGTCGAGGGCGACTGCTGCAGCAGCACCGTGCCCCGCCGCATGGCGAGGCCGGTACTGCGACCTACCTTGCCCCACACGCCGATCGTGCCGGCCACCATGCGCGAGGCGCAGTAATCGCCGGTGTCGCCGGCGACCAGCACCGTCCCGCGGCGCATCCGGTCGCCGGCCCGGTCCCCGGCGTTGCCGCTGACGAGCACCAGCCCGCCCTGCATGCCCTGGTGATTGCCGGGGATGGCGCCGGCGAGGAAGTCGCCCGCGTCGCCCGCGATACGGATCTCGCCTCCGCGCATGCCGCTTGCCGCAAAGGCGCCGACGCTGCCCGAGACCTCGATGACTCCACCGGTCATGCCCAGTCCAAGCTGATCGCCGGCATCGCCCTGCACGATGACCCGGCCGCCGGTCATTCCCGCGCCGATGCGGTCGAGCTGGCTCGCGTCACCGCGGATCTCGATGGTGTCGCCCGGCGTGCCCTCCAGCGTGAAGAGACGGTCCACCCGCAGCCGCCGATTGCCGCTCGCCAGTTCGATTGCCCCCACCGCGGCCAGCGACCTGCCCGCCAGCAGATCGATGGTGAGCGGGGCGAGATCGACCCGTTGCGCGGTGCGCTCCCGGAGCGTCAGGCGGAGCGAACTCATGGAGCCATGATCTCGTGCAGGCGGAAATGGAACTTGCCCAGCTTGCCGCCATAATTGCCCGCGCTGATCCGGCGCACACCCTCTGACGGGCCAAGATCCACCATGGCCTGGATGCCGACCCGCATCGACTTCGAGATATCCTCGGCGGTCAGCCCATCGATCACGATCTCCATCACCGACCCGATCTCGGGGGAGAGTTGTGAACGGGTGACCCCCCGGATCGTGGGGCAGAAGGCGTCGTTGGTCGAGGCGATGAGCGCCTTGTACTTCGAGCCCACCTTTGAGCCGGAGCGCACCACGCCGCCCGGGAAGGGCATGATCACATTCGGAATCTTCTTCATGGCCGTGATCGCCGCCTCACACGCCGCCAGCGCCTGCGGCTGTGACTCGGCCAGCACGAGGAAGTTGCCACCGCCCACCGCGGGCATGATCGCCGTGGTCTCCTCGACCAGGAACTCCCCGTCCATGACCGGGATCCTCCAGTAACGCCGGCCGCTGATCTGTTTCGAGGCCTGGAACCCGTCGCCGAAGAAGCGCAGGTTCTTGCCCAGCGCGACCGGCTCGCCTTCGGTGAGCCCGGCAAAGGCGGCGCTGGTCGGTGCGGTCAGCACGCACTGGCCGATCCGCCGCTCGATCTGCTTGGCCAGTTCCTTGCCCGACATCGCGAACAGCAGGATCGCCACGCCCGGCCGGCCGTCCGGTGTCTCGGCGCTGGTCAGTTCGCGCTCGACGCCCGCCTCGCAGCCGCAGCCGATCACCGAGGTCGCGAATCCGGTCGCGGCGGTCGCCGCATGGTAGGCCCAGGTCAGGTTCTGCGCCGTGATGATGACGCGGGTGGCCTTCATGCCGAAGGCCTCCGCGAACTCATCGTCGATCAGGACGCCGTTGAGCTGCATGGCGGTCAGCGACAGGGATGGGTGAGCACCGCCGCACCATGACCAAAGACGTCCATCTCCTCGGCGGAGATCCGCAGGTGGTCGGCCCGGATGGTCTGGAAGCGCTCGTAGTAGTCGCGCAGCCGCTTCTCGATGCCGCGGTCGTACGCCGGCTGCACCGTGTGATACCGGCCCCAGGTCACCTTCACGATCCTCCCGTCGCGGACGATCACTTCGCCGTCCTTGAACACGTATTCGGGCGACGTGAACATCCGCTCCCGGTCGGCGTGGTCGCGGTACACGGTGATGTCGGCGACGGCGCCCGGCGCCAGGTGGCCGATATCGCTGATCCCGAGCAGCTTCGCCGGCGCGGCGCGGGTGAGGATCGCGATCTCGTTGAGGGTGTACTCCCGGTCGATGCTTCCCAGCGTCGTCAGCGCCTGCGCGTCCACGTTGAGCTGGGCCAGCCGGTCGTTGCGGAAGGTGCGGTCCATCAGCAGCCGGATCAGGTGCGGATAGGTGGTGAACGGCGCGCCGTTGGGGTGGTCCGTCGTGAGGAACACCCGCCACGGGTCGCTGGCCAGCAGGAAGATCTCCAGCCCGATGGCCCACTGCAGCGCGTTCACGAAGTTCTTGTCGCGATACTTGAACGGCAGCACGCCGCATCCCGCATCGCATTCGATATCCATCACCACGAACTTCTTCGGGTTGGCCAGCCCGGAATTCCGGTGCTGGGCCATCGCGTCACCCGAGGCGGTCACCGTCTGGCCGAACAGGATCTGTCCCACGTCGCAGCTCGCGTTCGGCGTGCCGTTGATCGCTTCCGCGATCCGCGCCGCGGCGGAGCTGAACTTCCGGTCGCCCTCGGTGCCGTAGCTGTGGAATTGGATGTGGGTCAGGTGGATCGGCAACCCCTCCGAGGCGCGGATGGTGCCGAGGGTCGACTCGACATTGCCCGGCAGGCCGAGGTTGCTGCTGTGCACATGCAGCGGATGGGGCACGCCCAGTTCGTGGACCGCGCGGCTCAGGACCCGCAGGATATCGCGTGGTGTCACGCCGTAGAACTGATGCTTCTCGTCGAGATCCAGCATCCGCTGGTTGAACTTGAAGGCGGAGATGCCGCCCGGGTTCACCACCTTGACGCCGATGCAGCGGGTCGCAACGAGGGTCCATGCCACGTAATCGTTGATCAGCTTCTGGTCTTCCCCCGCCGCCATCAGGCGGAGCAGGAAGTCGTCGCTGCCGAGCATGACGTAGCCGCCCTTGTCGACCATGGGCGTGTCGCCCATCTCCATGTGGGCCTGGCGGGCGTTGACCGGCAGCACCGCCGGCTCGAAGCAGGCGGTGTAGCCCATCTCGGCGTAGCGATACCCGGTGGCGAGAGTGCCCGGCGCGGCATGGCCGCTCGAGGAGCGCGTCAGGTCGGTGCGGCGCAGCAGGTCGGCGCGATGATCTTCCGGCAGCATCTGGCGGGCGATATTCAGCTTGCCGCCGCCGATGTGGGTGTGCATGTCGATCGCCCCCGCCATCACGATCCGGCCGGAGAGATCGTACTCCCGGTCGATCCGCTCATCGGCGGCGGGCGGCGCCACCATCCGGCCGTCGCGGATGTAGAGATCGCGCACGACACCATCGATGCCGTTCGCCGGATCGTAGAGCTTCCCGCCCGTGAGTTTGAGCAGCATGCGTCAGCTCTCCCCGAGCGCGGCTTCGACGGCGGTGAGCACGGCGGCGACGCTCGGGAGTGATGAGGGGCGCAGCTGCCCGAGCGGCAGGGCGACCACCCGGTCCGTGCGGAAGAGATGGCCGGCGTGATCCACCCCCGGAGTGCCGACGGGAATGAAGACCGCCGGTTCACGCGCGAAGGTCATCCCCGGCCGCCCGAGGACGACGGTGGGCACTGTCGTGAGCGGAGGCGTTCGATCCGCGCTGAAGCTCGAGATCCAGAAGAGCAGGTCGGCCTCGCCCCGGTCGAGCAGGCGGGCGGTGGCGTACTGATGGGCGTCGTGATCCGGCTGCCCCTGCCCAAAAGAGGTGCCGTTGCCGAACCCGGTCTGCCAGAGGAAGACGCTCTCGGCGGTGAGGTCACCATCGCTGCCACCCAGCGGCAGGCCCGCGAAGCGGGTGGTGCGGTTCAGGTCCTTGACCATTTCGCACAGTGCCTGGACCGTCAGCTCCGCGTGGGGGAAGTCGAAATCCGTGACCGCCCAGGCGATCACCCCGTACTTCGCCGCCTGCATCCGGGTGGCGAGCTGCTGCCAGACCTGCATCGGCGCGCCAGCCGCTTCCGTCGCCATCAACGATCGTCCGGCGATCAGCGCCCGCAACACGCCGAACGCCTCGCCCAGTCGGGTGACGTCACAGGCGACGGTGCTCGATCGTCCCGGGAGCGTCACGCCGCGCGGCGCCTGCCCCCCGAGGAAGAGCACCTCGCACTGGCGCCCCTCACCGAACAGCGTCTCCTGGTTGAGGATGCAGCGGTCAAAGAACCGGGGGAACCGGCTCACGATGTCGCCACCGGCCACGATCAGCAGGTCGGCGCGATTGCGGATTTCGGAGAGCGTGGTCGTGATCCAGCCGCTGTCCTGCATCGTCAGGACGTTGCGCAGGGCCGCGGCGGAGTTCATGTGGTCGAGGATCGCGCCACAGCGATCGGCGAGGCGCGCCGTGGCGCGGGCACCGTCCACGTCGGTGGCGAGGCCACCGAGCAGCGGCTGGCGGGCCGTCCGCAGGAGACGCGCCGCTTCTGCGGTCGCCGCCGCGAGCGTCGCCGGCCGTCCGGCGATGCGGGGCTCGCCGACAGCCGCAGCGCCAAAGCCCACGCTGGCCAGCGGGCAGCCGTTGGTCCGCACCTTTATCATGTCACCGGATACGTCCACCACCAGATCGTCGCAGACCAGTCCGCAGAAGGGACAGGAGACGTCGGGGACTTGGCGTGGAGGCGTGGATGGGGCAGGCATGGTCAGCGGAACATTATAGCGGCTAGGATGTGGCAATGCATAATCATCGCGCGAGCTCCGCCGGATCATGACGACCGGAAGCGGCTGCTATCTGGTGGCGGCGGTTTCCGGCCGGGCCCTGGCACAGTCGGCTGGACGGGGCGGGCACCGGGTCGCCGTGCTGGATTACTTCGCCGATCAGGATACCCGCGCGGCGGCGGAAGCCTGTCGCTGCGTCGTGGCGCCGCACGCGCTGCGCTTCGATCGCCGCGTCCTCCTCGCGGCCGCCGCTGAGCTCGCCCCGGCGGCGCAGTCTGCCGGGCTGGTGTACGGTTCCGGGTTCGAGGGGCGGACCGCGCTGCTCGGTCGCCTCGCCCAAGGTCGCCGCATGTGCGGCAACACTCCCGAGGTGGTCGCGGCCATCACGGATCCCCGGCAGTTCTTCCCGCTGCTCCAGCGGCTGGGCGTCTCTCATCCCGAAGTCCGGTTCCAGGTTCCGCCGGATCCCGCTGGCTGGCTGGTCAAGCAACCGGGTGGGGCGGGTGGCGCGCAGGTACGTCACGCAAGCCAACGACCCGCCCGCGGACGTTCCTACTATCAGTTCTTCGAAGCGGGCCGTACCCTCTCGGTGCTCATCCTGGCCGACGGGGCACGCGCGCTGGTGCTCGGATACAACGAGCAGTGGACGACGACTGCCCGGCCGGGCGCGCCCTTTCTGTTTGGTGGTGCGGTGAACCACGTCGTGCTCCCACCGGAACTCAGGGGCGCGATCGAGGACCGGCTTCAGGCGCTCGTGGCCGCCACCGGGCTGGTCGGCCTCAACGGGGTGGACTTCATCCTGCGCGATTCCGAATGGCTGGTGCTTGAGGTCAATCCGCGCCCCACCGCCACCGTCGAGCTGTATGATCCCGACTATGCCAGCGGCCTCTTCGATGCGCACCTCCACGCCTGCGCCGGAGAGCTGCTCCAGGCTGCCGCGCCGCCAGGTGCTGCCCGCGCCATGGCCGTCGTGCTCGCCGCCGCCGGAGGGACGCTCTCCGGCGAGTTCGGCTTCCCCGCCTGGTGTCGCGATCTTCCCGCGTCCGGGATGCGCTTCGCCGCCGGCGATCCCGTCTGTACCGTGCATGCCGAGGCGCCCGATGCCGCGGGCGCGATGGCACTGGTCCGGCGCCGGCAGGCGTCCCTCGAACAGACGCTGCTCCTCACCACCGCGGGACCCGGCGGTTCATGAAGATCTTCGTCTGCGAATTCGTGACGGGAGGCGGGATGACCGGCGGGCCGCTCCCCACCAGCCTCACGCGTGAGGCGGATCTCATCCTGCGGACGCTGCTCACCGAGCTGTCAGCGGTACCCGGTGTGGAACTGCTCACCAGCCGGGATCCGCGCCTTCCCCCGGTTCCCGGGATCGAGGCGCTCGTCCCGCGCACCGGCGAATCGTTGCTCTCGCTGTATCATCGCGGTCTCGATCTGGTGGACGCCGCCTGGCCGACCGCCCCCGAATCTGGCGGCGCCCTGCTGCAGCTGGCAGGCGCCACCACCGAACGCGGCCGCCTGCTGCTGGGGAGTCGCCCGGAGGCGGTCGCCCTTACCACCAGCAAGCGCGCGACGGTGGACCACCTGGAGCGCGTCGGCATTCCCGCCGTGCCGACGGCGAGCACCGTCGCCGAGATTGCCGAGCGCCCGGGGTGCTGGGTGATCAAGCCGGACGACGGCGCCGGTTGCGAGGAAACGATCGTCCGCGAGAGCTGGCAGGCGGCCCGCGTATCGCTGGCGACGATGCCGGCGGACCGATTCATCGCCCAGCCCTGGATCGACGGCGACTCGCTGAGTCTTTCCCTGCTCTGTCGCGGAGGAACAGCACGGCTGCTGTCGGTCAATCGTCAGCGGATGGAGCGGGACGGCGGCCGCCTCCGTCTGGCCGGCCTGGAGGTCAATGCACTCCCTGATCAGGACGGGCAGTTCCAGTCGCTGGCCCACCGCATCGCTTGGGCGGTGCCATCCCTCTGGGGGTACGTCGGCGTCGATCTCATCAGCACCTCGGCCGGTCCGGTGGTGCTGGAGATCAATCCCCGTCTCACCACATCGTATTGCGGACTCGGTCAGGCGCTCGGGATCAATGTGGCCCAGCAGGTGCTGGCCTTGCTCGACCCCTCATGGCCGACGGAACCGGCATTTGCGCCCTGCGGCGCACCCGTCACGCTTCAGCTGGAGGTTGTGGGTGATGGGTGAACCGGTGATCGGCTGGGACCTGGGTGGCGCCCACCTGAAGGCCGCGCGGCTCGACGCGCAGGGCTGCATCGGGTCCGTGGTCCAGGTGGCCTGCCCGCTCTGGCAGGGAATGGAACAGCTGGAGGAGGCGCTCGGCGTCGTGCTGAGCGAGGTCGGAGCGGCCCAGAGGCACGCGGTCACCATGACGGGCGAAATGGTCGATCTCTTTCCTCATCGTGCTGCGGGGGTTACCCGCCTCGCTGCCGCCATGCATGACTGGTTGTCGCCGGCCGAGCTCCGATTCTATGCCGGCGCTGCCGGATTCCTCTCCGCTGATCAGGTCGCCGCGCATACCGCGGAGCTCGCCTCGGCCAACTGGCTGGCCAGCGCGACCTGCGTGGCGGCGCATCGGCCGGACGCGCTGTTCATCGATGTCGGAAGCACGACCATCGATCTCGTCCCGATCGTGGCCGGTCGAGTTGTGGCTCGGGGACGCAACGATTTTGCGCGGCTGGTCGCGGGGGAACTGCTCTACACTGGTGTGGTACGCACCCCGCTCATGGCCCTCGCGCCCGCGGTGCCATTCGAAGGCGGATCGGTGCCGCTGATGGCCGAGTATTTCGCGACCACGGCGGATGTGTATCGGCTCATGGAACAGCTGCCGGAAGGCGCGGATCTGCACCCGGCTGCGGATGGCGGCGAAAAATCAATCGCCGGAAGCGCGCAGCGTCTGGCACGGATGATCGGGCGCGATGCCGATTCGGCCCCGCTGGACGCCTGGCGGGCACTCGCCGCCTGGTTCGGCGCACAGCAACTGCGTCGGGTGGAGGAGGCGTGCGACCGATTGCGCGCCGTGCACGCCCTGTCGGACGCAGCGCCCGTCGTCCTCGCTGGGGTCGGCCGCTTTCTCGCCCGGGATATCGCCACGCGCCGCGGGTGGGCCTGTCTCGATTTTGCCGACCTTCTCTCCGCCAATTCCGGCAACGTCGACCGTACCTCGGACTGCGCTCCCGCGGTAGCGGTTGCCTGGCTGCTGCAACAGGCCTGAGCCGCGTCGCCCTTGGCGGTGCGTGGTGTCAGCCGATTCCGATCCGCTTTCGCGCCTCGTCCGGCGAGATCACCCGCAGGTAGTCCAGCGCCGTTCCACTCGACTCCCGCAGCCGCAGCGACGCGACGATCGGCGCGCTTCGCCCTCCCAGCAATCCATCCGCGATCAGTGCCGCCCCCTGTGCCCCCTGCTTGGCGACGGTGGCAAATCCCCGGAGGAGTCGAACCGGCGCGATCTCCGAGAGTCGCGCGTCGAGTGCCTCGCGCACCGATGCATCCGCCGCATGCCGTCCGGACAGCAGAATCTCCCGGGGCTGGGGCAGCGCCGCCGTCAGCGCCAGCGCCGCCTTGTGCGCTCCCTCGATGTAGGCCTGCAGGCCCTCCTCCCCCGCGTCCTCCAGGCCACCGCGGAACAGCATCTCCTTGCTCACCTTGCCCGACAGATAGGCCACCTCGCCATCCCACGCGCCGGCGGCCCGCCACCCGATCGGACCGCTGCTCCCACCGAGGCCATCGACGATGGCGCCGCCGTCCACAGCGAGCGCCGCAGTAAAAGCGCCCCCGAGCTCGAGCAGAATGAAACTGGTGTGTGCGGCCGAGCCGCCGAGTCGATCGGCCTGATCATGAATGGCAAGCGCCGCGCTGGCGACCTTGTCGGCCGTCCCGATGTCCACCCGGTTCAGCTTGCGGTGCGCGGGAACGGTCGCCAGGTGGATGACACCGGGTGTATAGACCAGCGGCAGCCCCGCACTGGCGCAGAGCCGTGCCAGTCGCCTGAGGCCGCCGAGCCCGCCGGTCTCCCCGTCGCCGGCGAGGTAGGCCAGCCGCAGGTCGGACTCGGTCGCCTGGTCGCCGCGCACCAGCGGCAGACCGTAGCCGGAGGGGCCGGCGATGAGGTCGGGCGGGCCGTAGGCGGTGAGAAGGGCGAGGAGCGCGGCGGGGTCAGCGAGGGTCTGCTGGGTCGGCAAGCTCTGATCGAGCCAGACAACACCGTCAGCCAGGCCGCAGAGGTCGAGCGAAACGGTACCGGGGTCGATGCCGACAACGCGAGTCATGCCGGGCCGATTTTCCGGGGCGGAAGATGATGGTGCGGCCAGGGTGCTCCCCGGTCGCACCGGCCGATCACACCATCCCCCGCGCGATGTCGGCGATCGTCTCGGCGTCGAGCACGAGGTTGTTGGCCTCGAACAGCCGGGCGATGCAGCGCTTGTGGAGCTTGGTCTTGAAATTGCCGACGCCGAAGGCGCCGAAGACCTGCGCCCCGTGCCGTGCCACGCCGGCGTCATCCAGTTCCACGCCCTCGATCCCGAGCGGCGAGACCGCGTTGAGGTCGACCGCCACCTTGATCCCCCGATCGGCCCAGGCGGCCTGGGGAACCATCATCACACCGGCGGGTCCGGAGTTGAGCAGGATGTCCACACCCTCGAGCAGGGGAGCGGCCTGGCTGGGGTCGCTGAGCGGCAGCGAGTCCACCTGCACCTGGAACCGCTCACCGATGCTGCGGCGGGCCTTTTCGCCCTGCTCCGGCTTGCGCGAGGTGATCATGACCGTTGCTCCGCCCAGCGCCAGCAGGCCGGCCGCGCGCTGGCCGACCGGCCCGGTCCCCGCCACCACAAGCGCCCGCTTGCCCTTCACGTCGCCGAGGGTCTGTTCGATCTTGACGACGGCGGCGACCGCGGTCGTGTTGGATCCGTTGGAGTCCAGCATCACGGACACGGTGAACGGCGCGAACATCGCGTCCACGGCCATGGCCAGGAGCTGCTCGCCCTGCGACATATTGTTCCCGCCGATCCAGACCGCGCTGGACTTGAGGTGCTTCGGGGCGCGGGTGAACATCAGCCCATGCACCAGGTCGCGGACGTCCTCCGGCACGACGCCGCCATAGCTCATGATTTCATCAGCGCCGCCATCGTAGGCGACCACCTGGTCGAACACGCTGGAGTGACGGGAACTGTCCAACTGCAGGAGAAGCTTACGCATCGTCGCGGCGGGGGTCGGAGAAGGTTCAGGGAGGAAAGCCACGAGGGGCGGGGGACTGTCGGGGCCGCTTATATGCAGCCCCGACAGTCCCCCGCCCCTCGTGCACTAGCGACTACGGGGACTCAGACGCCCTCGACGCCGGAGAAGGGATGCCGCTCGGTCTTGGACCGGGTGAGCACCGAGTCCACCGTCGGCAGGCCCTTCAGCGCCCGCTCGATGGCTTCCTTGGTCGCCTGGTAGTTGAACTGGTAGATCTTCTTGTCGTCAGCCGCCTGCCAGTGAATGAACACGCCGACCATGATGCACCAGTCGTTCGCCTTGTCCTTCGGGATGATGCCGGAGGCCACGCTATCGACCACGGCGCGTGCGACGGCGGCCTGCGCCGGACCAAACATCTGCACCGCCTGCTTGGCGCCCTTGATCGTCACCTTGTTGAACATGATGGTGTCGGGCTTGGCGGGCAGGTTCGGGGCAACGACGGCGAGGAGGGTGGTGAATCCATCCTTGTTATTTGTCAGGGCATTGCAGAAGGCCGCACCGGCATGGCCGCTCTTGCTGCCAATGATCAGGTCGATATGGGCAATCTCGTTGCCCTCGCCGACCAGCGACTCGCCCAGAAAGAAATCGGCTGCCATGCGTGCCTCCATCTATGGGAAATTAGGAAAGGAATTCGACTCACTGACGCCGCTTTCGGCGCATCGATCACTGGTTCAGCGGCGCTTAGTATGCTGGCGGCTCCGGAGACTGTCAAGGAGCAGGAGATATGTGTACGCATCTTTATGCGGGTGCAATCCGGCCGGGTCCGCCCCGCTTCCCGGCGACCGGCAAAAGTGTCCAGACCGTCTCGCCATGTGGACACTCCCCGTTCCATCGATTCCAGCTAACGCAATGTGAAACAGCCACTTGCGCTGCTGGCACAGGGTTCGCATTACCCCGCATCGTCCGTCCAGAACTGATCATTGCCGACCACGATTGCATCGCCAGAGATCACTGCTCCTCGTAGAAGGTTGCCGCGAATAGGTGGCACCGGGCTGGAACAAGCTGCACGACGTCGTAGTTCTACTGGTTCAGATGAGAAGTGCGTTACGCGCGACGATACACGGCACCTCGGACATCCAAGCTCCTGATGGTGGCGTATCTGCTCTGACGCAACAATAAAATTGGCGCCGTTTCCGGCGCCTCAACAGATGGGATGAACCGACCCTTCCTTACGGCCTCTACTGTACCATCCGGTTCATTCAGCAGGCCAGGGCTCCCCGCCCTGTCCCGAACAGCCCCGCGATAAGCGGGGTTGCTCGTTTGTCCCCCCGGCCCGTCAACTCTCCGACCGGAGTTCGAGTTCCAGCCCTTCCACCGTCGTCCCGTCCGCGCTCGGCGCAATCGTGAAGTGGAGCGGAGCTGCGGTCACCTGGAGCAGCTCCAGGCACTTCGGGTCCACGACAAGTTCCCATTCGCCGGGCCGGACCCCGATCGCGTAGAAGCTGCCGTCGCCAAAGGTAGTGACGATGCGCCGCTCGCCGCTCTTCTTGTGGCTGAGGACGAGACTGATGCCTCCCGTCCCCCGACCGCGCGCCGGCCACACCACCTGGCCCTCGATGACGCCGCCGGGCAGCACCGGAATGTCGAGCCGGCGGTAGCGGTTGGGCGAGGGTTCCACCATGATCGCGGCGAACGCCGGTGCCCAAAGCGGCGAGGCGAGCGTGGCCGAGTCCACCGTCACCGCGGTTGGCTCGTACGGGAGGACATCCCACACATGGTAGTCCCCGCCTGAGTCCGAGAAGGCGAACGTCGGTCCCACCACGACGCGAACGCCGGGCAGTGGCGGCTCATCCCGGTCGAACTTCCCGTTGCCGTTCGCGTCGAGGAACACCCGTCCGGTCACCCCGCCTCGCGCGAGACTCGGGCTGCCCGAGAAGTCCACGCTGCTGCTGGCCGGGTTGTAGATCGCCGATCCGGTGACGTACTGCGTGCCCATCGCCGGCGCGCCTCCCCCCGCGGAGACGGTCGTATACGACCGGACGCTGGGGAGTTCCGCGGCAACGAGGAGCGAGAAGCCGGTGCCCCGCCCGCCCTTGTACCAGGTGGCGCCCGTCTCGGCGCGGAGACCGCGGGTGATGGGCCGGCTGACGAAGGCCGATGCCGAAATCGGTCCCATGCCCCGCGCGATATCGAGCGAGGTCCGCGCGGTCATGGCGCCGAAGAATGGGCCCAGCTCGGGGTGGGAGAGCACGAAGCTGTTCAGACTGAAGTAGGTCTGATCGAACGCCGGGCCACCGATCGTCGTCTGGTGTTCGAATCGCACCGAGGGGAGCAGGCGCACGTTGGCGACCTGCAGCGAGGTGCCGAGACGGCTGCTGGTGATATCACCGGAAGCCGCATGCACCCGGTCGAGGCTGGCCTCGATGTAGGTGCTGCCCAGTCGGCTGACGGGGCGGAACATGGCCGACAGCGTCAGCTGGTTCAGGCGGCCATCGGGCGTGAGGATCGGATTCTGGACGCCCCGGGCAAACCGGTGCGCTTCGGCCTGCAGCAGCAGGTCGACGGACGGCTCGAATCGGACGGCGCCGCGCAGCACCGCGTTCCCGACCGCCTCACCTTCAACCGCGATGGAATTCGTGAGCGTGCCGAGCAGGCCGACATAGGGGTGACTGAGATCACCCTGACCGCTGCGCCAGAACTGATCCACGCCGGCCCGGGCGGTCCAGCGGGTGGAGAGGCCAAAGCGCAGATCCACATTGCCCGAGGCCCGACAGCGCGTCGTCCGGCACTGACCAGCCGAGACGCCGTACTCGAGGCGGCCTGCTGGCAGCCCCTCGTTGCGCAGGCGATAGGTCTGGTTGAATTCGCGCACTTCCCCGAACGGACCGTAGGCGATGAAATCGACCGGGTTCTCTCCGTACTCGATCGGCACATCAAACGAGTACTGGCCCAGCGGATTCACCGAGTCGAAGCCGATGAGCCGTCCGCCGCGATACGCCTCGACGGTCCAGCCGCTGCCGAGCTGACCCGAGAAGGGGATGTTGCCGAGGACGGACGGCCGGACGTAGGGGCTGTTCGAGAGCGCAAAGCCGCGCACCGTGCGGGCGCGTGGCCCGGTGCTGATCCCATCGCCAAGCTGCACCTGGGAGAGCCAGGGATTGTCGCGCCAGATGCCGGTCCACGAGGCCTCGGTCCGCGGTGCCTTGCCGGTGCCGTTCTGGCTCTGCAGTCCCAGGGCGAGCGACCCGCCGAACAAGTCGAGGCCGAAGGTGGTCGAGTAGGCGCTGCCCTCGAGACCATTCGTGGGAGTCAGCAGCGAGTAGTCAAGCACGAGACCATTGAGCCGCGACCGTTCCAGGCCCAGCCGCAGGCCGGTGTATTCCGCCGCGGAGGAGTGGCGCAGCTGTGCCTGGAGGAGCGCCTCCCGCCGAATGCGCCGGGCCACGGGGAGGTTGGCCGGCTCGATCACCGACACCTGCAGGTCGGGCCAGCTGACATCCCACTCGAGGGAGAAGACCTTTGCCATCACTGTGGTGGCGAGGTAAATCTCGTCGTCCGTGGCGACGATCTCGTCGTCCGTGAGCGCCAGCTTCTGCTTGCCGATGCGCAGGGTGCGCCGCGTGGGGTCGATGGCGAGCCGGGCATTGCCGGGCTGAACCATGGCCTCGAGTGTCCCGTCCGGCAGCCGCGATGCACGGATTTCTGCGAGTTCGAAAAACGCCCCGAGGGGAATGAGCGCGTCATCGCCCGCCCGGTACGCCTCGACGGTGCGGGAGGCGATCCGGCCCAGCCGCAACTCCGTGAGCACCGGCTCGGCGCTGACCAGCTTTCCCTTCGGGCCGGCGAATCGCTGTGCCCGGAACGGGGCAACCGAATCCGCCACCGCCCCGTTGTTCAGGGGAAGGGTGACGCTTGCGGCCACGACCGCCAGGCGCTCAACACCATCGCGAATCGAGCGCAGCAGTCGGCGCATGCCGACGACCAGCCCGGAAGCCGATGCAGTCGAGAGAACGCTGCCGCTGTCCGTCGGCGGTGGGGTACCACGGCTTTCCGGTGCCGCCAGTTCAGTCGTGGCCGGCACCGTGTGGCGCGCCGGGGTTGTGATGGGAAGGCGCCGGGTGCGGGTGTGCGCTGCTGGCGCCTTCGCGGGCGAGGGTGCACTATCTGCCGTACTGGGCCCGGACCAGGGCTCGGAGAAGAGCGCGTCGCTCGCGAGCGGTCCGTGGGAGGGCGCCTCTTCCGCCAACGCGAGTCCGGAGATGAACGGGCCCGGCACCGCTGGCTGAGAGGGCCCGCGCCCATCGGCGACGAATGCGATCGACAACAGGGGCAGCAGCAGGAGCCAGCGCCGCCGACCGCGCCCCGTGCTACTCACGGCAGCGTCACGGTCAGGGAGTCGCGCGCGATCGGTGCCCGAAGCAGCTGTTCAGCGAGGATGTCGCCGCGCTGGGTCGCGACCTCGAGGTGGAGCGTGTACTGGCCGGCGGGTGCGAGCGGCAGAGAAAAGACCGGCTCCGCGTCGTAGTAGACGGCGACCGGCTGCTGGAACGTCGCCACGGTTGCGCCGCGGTCGTTCACCAGCGTACCCAGTACGGTGCCGAGGTAGGCGGCGCGGCCCTGGCGCTCCAGTCGGAGACGCACCCGGAGCGAATCGCCCTCGACCTCGGTACGCAGGCCCGAAATGCTGATACCGGTCTGCAACTGGCCCTTGCGGTAGATGAGCGGGATGATTGTCCGCACTTCCAGCGTAAGTCCGATTTCAATGCCGCTCGAGTCTGCGCCGCTCACCGGCAGGGCGCCCCCCTTGGCGCTGATCATGATCCGGGACCAGTACTCCCCGTCGGCCAGCCCCTGCGGCGGCCGGGCCAGCAGCCGGATCGTCTGGCGCTGCAGCGGCGGAATGGTCATCCGGCGGGGAAAGGCCTCGATCCACCCCGTCGCCGACGCCGTCGAAAGCTGGGTCGAGTCGGGGGTGTACAGCATGAAGTGACCGACCGAGTCGGTCACCGGATAGGCATAGAAGAGGCTGATCGCCACCTCGGCGGGATCGGCGCCCGGATTGTAGAGCGTAATGGATGCGCTCCGGGTCCGATGGTCGAGGTAAATGGCATGCGGTGCGACGATGACGCCCTGCGCGGTCACGGCGCGGGCAGATCCCGCGGCGAGGAGGGCAAGGAGGAAGAGGCAGCGCATGATCAGAAGAAGGTGCAGGTCAGCGTGATGGTGCCGCTGTAGGCCCCCGTCGCCTGACCGGCGGCGGGAGAGGCGCGGCCACCGAGATTGATGAAGAAGTCCGCGCTGGTGACCAGATTGAATGTCTGGGTGTTGTTGGGGTTGAAGGTGAGTGGATTGGAGGTCGGCGCCGTTCCTTTGGCCACAGCATCGGTCGCGCCGAAGGAGATCGGCAGGTTGGCGCCGCCGGCGACCCGTGCCAGCTGGGTCGGCAGGGTGAAGCGAACCTGCACCTGTCGGCCGATGATATGCCGCACGTAGAACCGCCCGCTCCGGATCGGATCGTTCGGGGAAACCGAGGACGGGACCCCGCGGATCACCGGCCCGAAATCCAGATTGCGGATGCCGGTCACCGTCGATTGCGCCGCGAGTGGCTGGAAAGCCACGCACAGCGCGATGAAGGCAAGGGTGGTGAGGCATCGGGGCATGCGGCGATCCAGGGGGAGGCCTCACGGGCGTTGGACACGAGCAAGATAGCCGTGTCCAGAGCACCCGTGAGTCGCCCGGAAAGCCCTTGGAGCTGAGCTCAGAAGTAGGCAGCGGTCAGCGTGACCGTGCCATTGTACGTGCCGGCCGCCTGCGCCGCGCCGGGGGTCACCGTGCCGCCGACCCAGACGAAGAGCGCGCCGGCGCCGCTGAATGCGGTCGCGGTCGTGGCGGCCGACGGAGTGAAGACGGTGCAGCCGGCCGTGGTATTGGTGGCGTTGGTGCAGCCGGTCCAGGTCCCGATCGGCAGGTTGTTGACACCGCTCGCCAGGTTGGTCGGGAGCGTGAACGAGACGTTCACGTTGGCGCTGGCCTGGCCGGTCAGGTCGAACCGGCCACTGGTGGCCGCGGCGACCGCGATGGACTTGGCGACGCCGGGGAAGACATTCCCGAAGTCGAGGGTACGGGCGCCGGTGACGGTCATCGCCTGGAAGACAACTGCGGTGGCGGTGATGTTGGCGCTCTGTGCCTGGGCCGCAGAAGCGGCGAGGCTCAAGATTACGGCCAGGGCGGCCGATACTCGGGTGGTAGTGCGCATTGCCCTTTCCTCTCAGTAGTAAGTGAACTGGTCTCGTCGACTGGAAAACCCCGGGGAGTGCGACCTCCCTTGGTGAGGCGGAAGGGCAACCAGTGTGCCGGGTGTCGAACAGATCCATCAGGCACGTAGTAAGTGATTCACAGGATATGACTTCACGGTGTCTATCTCTTGTACACCGTCAGGTAATTTCCGGGCAGCGTCCATAGCTCTTTTCAGGGGCGTAAGTCGCCATGTGGCAAGGCATTCGGCCGGGACGAGGGGGAGTGCAGGGTGACCCGGCTCACGCTGCCGCTCCGCGCCCGGCGTGGGAGCGATCGTGGGGCATCCGCGACACCGCCAGCTCCGTGCTGGGGGCAGGCGCCGCCATTCTCCTGCTGACGCTTTTTGCGGTACCCGCGCGGGCTCAGGGGTCCTCGAGCCTCCAGATAGCCGCCCGGGTGATCGCTACCGCACCCAGCCGCGAAGCCCTTGCTGCCGCCCTGAACCCCGGCGCGGGGCACGCCATCCAGCCCCTCGCCCAGATCCGTCGCCTCGTCGTGCTCGGCCCGCCCGCTCCCAGCGGCGTCACCCGCCGGCCCCGCACCATCGTCACGATCGACTTCCTCCGGAACTGAACACCGGCGCGCACGGCATCGTGCGCGGCCCTCCCCAGCACGGCTGCGGCGGCAGGATGTCCGGCGCCCGTCTATTTTGTCGCGGTGCATCCCTCTCGCAATCATCAGCTCCCGCTGGACCTCGACGCCTATCGTGGAGCAGACCATCCCCGCGGGCGGATCATCATCATCGCGCCCACCAGGGCCGCCTGCGAGACGATCGAACTCGCCCTCGGACTGACCAACGTCGAAACCCTGCTGGAGCGCACCCACGGCGCCGATCTGCGGCGGCTGGCGGCCTCCGGCCAGGGTTTCGGCATCGTTGCCGGCACCGGCACCGGCAAGACCCTCGGCATCCGCCCTATCGCGGAAACGATTCTCCAGGCCCCGCTCCGGGTCGGTGTCGTCAACCGCGAGCGTGAGGCGACGCCGGAAACGCCCTCATGGAACGTGGTGATCGTCACGACCGGCATCGCGCGGCGCTGGTTCGAGGACGACCTGATCAGCGGACGCGATACCCTGGTCGTGGACGAGATTCATCAGACCTCGGCCGAGCTGGAGTTGTGTCTTGCGTTAGGCAAGCGCGCCGGGTGCCGCTACATCTGGCTCTCCGCCACCGTCGACCCTTCCTTCTACGCGCGTTACCTGAATGCGGCCGAAGTGCTGGAAACCAGCGCCTTCGACCCCGCGCTCAAGGCCCGGGTCAAGGTGCTGCAGAAGACCGCCGCCGAGTTTCTCGACGACGACTTCATCCGCCATGTGATGAAGGAGAAGCGCGGCGTGGCGGTGTTCGTCCCCACCCGCGCGGAGGTGGAGCAGCTGGCGCGGGGGCTGGGGGAACGGTGGCCGAAGCTCAACGCCGCCTTCTACCATGGGGGCGAGCCGATTCGGGTGATCCGGCCGTTCCTGGATCGGGAGGCACGGAAGCCCTTCCTGCTGGCGATGACCGCGGCGGGCCAGTCGGCGCTCAACATCCGGGGGCTCGATACGGTCGTCATCTACGATGCGCGCTACGCCAACGTGGTCGATCGCGGCCGCAACGTGCTGCACCGGAAATATCTTGGCGCCAACGAAATCCTGCAGATGGCGGGGCGGGTGCATGGGCGGGTCGCGTCGGGCGCGGTCTACATCCTCACCGACCGCGACCTCGTCTTCGAGAAGCTCCGGCCGACGCCGCCGGAGTTCCAGCTTGCCGGCGACGCCGAGCGGGTGGCGATCACCTGCGCCGCCATCGGAGTGGACGCAACCGAGCTCGACCTGCCGGTCGCTCTCGATCGCACCGCGTATCGCCGTGCGTTGCAGCTGCTGACCGATCGGGGACTGGTCGAGAACAACCGGCTGACCCGCTATGGCCGGGAAGTCGAGGGCATGCCGGTGGACCGGGCCTGGGGCGAACTGCTGGCCCACGCCGATACCGAGCTCGCCCCGGTGGTCGCGGTCTGTTCCAACATCGACTCGCTTCACCGGATGACGCGCGAGGAGCGGAACCTCGAAGGGGTGCGGGTCGCGGGGAGCGATCACCTCACGGCGTACAATCTCTTCGTCGAGGCGGTGAATCGTCACGGGCGGCTGGGCGAGGTGTACGGCCTGCCGCGCCACCTCTTCGAGGAGGAGGCGCTGGCCGAATGGGCCGAGCAGCGGGGCGTCCTGGTCAAGGCGATCGAAGACATCGCGCTGGGGACGGCCTCGGTGTTCCGCGCCCTGGAACTTCCGCTGCCGGAAAAGCTGCCCTATGCCAGCCACGCGGTACGCGATGCCTGGACCGAGCTGGTCGCGCGGATCATGCCGTTCGACCTCGTGCTCGACGAGCACACCGCCGAGGGACAGGAGGCGCGGGTCTCGCGCAATTCGGTGGCGGGGACGTGGGGGGCGGTGGCGGGATCACTGCGCTATTTCGCCGATCGCTTCGGGGTGCCCCGCGCCTCGATCGAAGGCACGACGCTGTCCTACGACCTGATCCGGCGCCATGCGCGGCGTGGCGCGGCCGAAGTGCAGATCGGCGGATCGCGCAAGCACCCGGAGCTCGTGCTCCGCCAGCGACTCACCTACTTCGGGTTCGAGCTGGAGGCGATCGACGAGCGGCTTGATGACGAGGTGCCGGCCGATCTGCACCCGGCGCTGCGCGAGGGACTGACCTCCGCGCTGCTCGGCGGAGAAACGCCGCACTCGCACCAGGGACGGGTGCGACGTGGCGCGACCGATCTGGGTGAGTTGTGGCGCCGCTCGGGAGGAACGCTCGCGGTGGCGGAGCCGGCCGCGGTGCGCGCGCGGATTCGGGCACAACTCGACGGGGTGACCAGCTGGGAGGCGTTTCTGTCGACCAGCATCGCGCTGGATGCCGCGGCGATCGTGCCGGACCAGGAGCGCAACCGTTTGCTCGCGCTCCCGAGCAGTGTGCGGCTGCTCGGCGACACCGTGCCGCTGTACTACGAGCTCGGTCCGGCCGGCGGCATCGTGCGGTTGCAGCTGCGGGAGGGCCAGGCACGGCGGCTCTCACCGTCGGATCTGCCCCGGGTGGACCGGCCGCTCCATTTCGCCGTCGTGCGCGGCAACCGTTCCGCGCTGGAGGGCGATTCGCTCGACGCCGTGCGGGCCCGGCTGGATGAGGCGGGGGAAGAGGAACGGCGCTCACGCATGCGCGGCCCCCGTCGGCGGCGGCGGTAGGGGCCCGGTCAACGCCATGGTCCAGCTCTGTCTGGTGATAGTGCAGGTGCTCTTTGCCAGCCTCGCCGTGACCGGCCGGCTGGTGCTGCCGGTGGTGCCGGCCGGGTTGCTCGTGACGATCCGGATCTTCGGGGCCGCCGGTGCGCTTGTGCTGCTCAACGCCGCACGCGGGGGGCCGTGGATCCACGACCGGCGCGACCTCCTGCGTGTCGCCGTCTCCGGCCTCCTCGGGGTCACCGCGAACCAGTCGCTCTATCTCTTCGGGCTGGGGCACTCCACCGCGGTCAATGCGACGATCCTGGTCACAACCGCTCCGGTCTTCACCGTCGTGGGCTCGCTGCTGCTCGGGCTGGAGCGTCCTTCGTTTTTCAAGCTCGGCGGGATCGCCCTCGCGGCCGCGGGGGCGGTGTATCTCATCGATCCCACCCGACTCAGCTTCGCGCCCGGTGTCGCGCTGGGTAACCTGCTCATCCTTCTCGGCATGGTCTGCTATGCCGCGTATTTCCTCATCTCCAAGCCGCTCCTCGCCCGCTACGACGCCATCACGGTGGGAACCTATGTCATGCTCTTCGCCGCGCTGGGCGTGCTGCCGCTCGGGATCCCTGCACTGGGGGGGGTGAGGCCGGAGGTCTTCCATGGGTCCATCGGCTGGCTGGTCGCCTATATCGTGGTGGGCCCTACGATCGGGGCCTACTTCCTTAATCTCTGGGCGCTGCAGCGGGTCTCGTCGAACACCGTCGCCAGCTTTCTCTACCTGCAGCCCTTCCTGGCCGCCCTTGCCGCACCATTGATCCTGCCGGGGGAGCAGCTGACCGGCCGGACCCTCGGGGCGGGGTGCCTGATCTTCATCGGGCTCGGGCTGGTCCTCTGGGCGGAGCGGGTCCAGAGCCGTGCGCTTCCCATGGAGGGACTGAGCGCGGAGTAGGGCGTGTCCATTCCCCCGGGGGGCCGGGCGTCACCGGGGGGTCAGGACGCAGGCTGAAACCCCGACTCCTCCCAAACCGTAGACCGACACATGCCGGATGCCCTCAACCCCCCATCGGTGTTCTCCCCCCTCGCCAAGGCCCTCCTGGATGGCTTCAGCGAGGGGGTCGTCGTCTTCGATCCCCAGGGCAAGGTGGTCTACGCCAATTCGCAGGCCCGGGAGGCGCTGGCCAGCCTGCTCGAACCCTCCGACGACGCCCAGAGTCTGATGCCCCGGCTGGCGGCCATGGGTGGCCGGCTCCGGCCCATCCGGGTGGGTTCGCTGGAACTGGGCGAGGCGATGTTCATTCCCGGACTCGAAGGACCGACGACGCTGGCCGACCGCGAACGGGATGCAATCGTCCGCTCGCTCGATTCGCATGGCTGGAAACTGGCCGAAACGGCCAAGCACCTCGGCATCAGCCGTACCACCCTGTGGCGCCGGCTCAAGGCGTACGGACTGCATCGTGACGGCCGCAGCCGCTGGGGTGGCACCAAGCCTGGCGTGGAGCAGTCGGCCTGACGTTCCGTTCCCGCTCCGCATTCCTGACCGGCCCCGTGGCGCGCTACGGGGCCGGTGTCGTCCCGGCCACTTCTCTTCTGTGTGACTCCGCATGCTCGCACTCCTGCTGACACTGCAGCTGGCCCAGGGAACGAGCGACACGGCCGTCTTCGCCGATGCGCGCACCGCCGAACTGGTGGCCCGGGCACAGGCGCGGCACCAGGCGTCGGACAGCGCGGTGCGGGACTATCAGGCGCGGATTCACTACCGACTGTCATTCGGGCTGGGGCGGCGGCGCTGGGCCATCGTGCCGCCGGCCGCAGTGGAGGAGCAGGAGGGCCGGGTGCAGTGGTCGGCCCCGAACAACCTGCGGGTCGATATCGAGGGGCGCCGCAGCGAGGCGCGCTCACGCGACCTCCGGCTCAACACGATCTTTGATGAGCCGTGGTTCGTGCCGCGGGGATTGGGCGACTCGGTGCGGGTCTTCGGCAGCGACTTTCCCGCCCAGGCCTCGCTGCATCCCCTCGCACTCGATGGACCGGCATGGTACCGCTACGCGCTGGTGGACAGTCTGCGGGTGACGACGCAGGACGGCAGTTCGCTGCAGCTCTATCGGCTGAGCGTGGCTCCCCGCCGCAAGGGAGGGGCGCTGCTGGTGGGCGATCTCTGGCTCGATGCGGCAAGCGCGGAAGTCGCGCGATTTTCGTTCCGGTTTGTCGGCCGGGAGCTGTGGGTCGGTCCGGATAGCGAGAGCAAGAGCGACAGTACCGATGCCCGGATGGCCAACCGCCTGATCAACCGGTTCCTCAGTCTGAGCTGCGACCTCGCGTATTCGCTGCAGGAGCGGCGTGACTGGATGCCGTACCGCCAGGTCGTCTCCGGTCGGGTGGAGCTGCCGCTGCTGGGTGGTCTCGTCATCCCCTTCGAGGCCACAACGGTCTTCGACGACTACACCATCAATACCGGGCAGGCGGTGCGCTTCGTCGTGGAGCTGCCCGAGGGTGTCACGGACCGGGACAGCCTCCAGAGTATTCTCGAAGCGCAGCGCGATTCGGCCCGCAAGGAGCGTCGGAGCCGGAGCCGGCGGCGGGAGGGGGAGGCCGACTCGCTGCGTGACGCCGAGCCGAGCGACCGGGCGGGTCTGCTGGATGGCGGCCGGTTCGAGATTCACCGGGCGCCGAAGGATTCGCTCGAGGCCTACGGCGGGTGGGATGAGCCGCTGGTGTTCGTCCCCGATCCGGTGGAGTCGCGCCGGCTGCTGGACCTCAGCGCCGATCTCGAGCGCCGGGCGGCCGAGCTGCCTCGCGACGTGAGCGGCTATTCACGGAACGGCTTCTGGTGGGAGCGTATTCCCGAGATGGTTCGCTACAACCGGGTTGCGGGCCACTCACTCGGGATGCGGCGCACCTTGGGGGTGACCCGTGACGGCTTCACCACCCTTGATGCCGAGGCGCGTTTCGGTCTGTCGGACAGCAGGGTGACCGGCGCGCTGGCGGTGGTCCGCGATGCCCCCTCGGGGCGCTGGACCCTCCGCGGCTTCCGCGAGCTGCGGACCCACGATCCTTTCGCCCGGACGAACAGCTTCGGTACCAGTCTCAACGCCATGTTCGTCGGGCACGATGACGCCGACTATCTGCTGGGGCATGGGGCGGAGCTCTCCCGCGAGCAGACCGTCGCACCTGGTGTCGAACTCACGACGACGGCGCTGCTGGAGGATGCCACAAGCGTGCGCCGGGAGGCGCGGTCGTGGCTCAACGATGCGGTAGGCGGGACGGGTGACTTCCCGCCGAACCCGCCGGTGCAGGAAGGGACCTTTGGTGGCTTCGGTCTGCGGCTCAACGGTGGCGTCCTTGGCAACCGCTGGATGCTGGCGACTGATCTGCTGGGCGGTGCCGGTCGGACGACCATACGGGCCTACGGTCTGTGGCGTCCCAGGTTGTGGAGTCAGCCACGGCGGCCGCAGTTCGTGCTCCGGGGCGGAATCACCACCGCCAATCCGCTGCCGCAACAGGCCTTCCGGCTCGGCGGCAGCGGTACGGTGCGCGGTTTCGATTACGGGACCAGGAGTGGGCAGGCCACCTGGTCGGTGCAGGCGGACTGGCCACTGGCCCGTGGCGTGCTTCAGCCGGTCCTGTTCGCCGATGCGGGGCAGGCGGCGCGGGCATCGGATCTGTTCGGTTCCCGACTGCTGGCCGGTGGCGGACTGGGCTTCGCCCTGCTGGGCGGTATGCTGCGCTTCGACTTCAGTCACCCCATCACGACCGGCGGGAGCGGTCTCCGGTTCGATCTGGGGGCGCGAGCGCTCTGGTAGGCGAACGATGATGATGAATTCGGACTGAATTCACAAAGTCGTTAGCGGTGCGCGACAGATTTCCCGGGGTTCACTCACCCTTGGAGCTGCCATGCGCCGGTTTTCTGTTGGATTCACTGTTGCCGCACTCTCCCTTGTTCTTCCCGCCGCTGCCCGGGCGCAGGAGGAACACCCGTGGATGGTCCGCGCCCGCGGGATCGTCGTGGCGCCAAACGCTTCGAGCAAGCCGTCTGGTCTGGATGTCCAGGCGGACGCGACCGCTGAAATCGATATCTCCCGGAGGCTCGCGCCATTTCTCTCCGTGGAACTGGTGCTCGCCACCGCTTCGCAGGAGGTGAAGTCCGGCAGCACCAGTCTCGGCACGGTACAGCACCTCCCGCCGACGCTGGTGTTGCAGTTCCATCCGATCGCCAGGGGCGGCTTCGATCCCTACGTTGGTGCGGGCGGAAACCTCACGATCTTCTATGGCAAATCGGGCGGGCTGGAAGCGCTCGACCTGACCACCAGCGTGGGTTACGCACTCAACGCCGGCTTCGACATTCCGCTGGGCACGCGCGGCGTGTTCAACGTTGACGGCAAGTATGTGAATATCAAGACGGACGTGAAGTCTGGCGGGACCAAGGTTTACGCGCTGAAGATCAATCCATTCGTGATCGGCGCGGGATTCGGCTACCGGTTCTAGTCCGCCGGGCACTTTCCGTACGGGCGATAGCCGGGGGTGAATCCCCTCCGGCTGGTGTCGCGTCCAGTGCGCGCCCGGGGGCGCGCACTGGACGCGACACCAGCCGGAG
>Ga0163153_10001272_pt1 | contig 40079 bp, 41 predicted proteins | sample OliLakLV19MP6IB1_FD_148629 | JGI IMG/M metagenome (GOLD analysis project Ga0163153, IMG submission 148629) | Freshwater microbial mat bacterial communities from Lake Vanda, McMurdo Dry Valleys, Antarctica - Oligotrophic Lake LV.19.MP6.IB-1 | ecosystem: Environmental > Aquatic > Freshwater >... | reverse complement strand
AGAATCAGATACGGGTTAAATGTTTTTGCTGACATAAATGAAGTTTTTATGTTTGTGAAAAGAACAGTGTGCCGCGTGAGGAGTGCAACGAACTTAAAAAAGATTTTTCACTTTACCAATAGTCTGAGTGCTATTTTTATGCACTACGATAATTTACGTAGTCCTTTTCGGGGATTCTTAAAAACGAATATTTCACCTCAGCATGCCTCTGAAATGCAAGTTGCAAAAAGTGTTCAGCCTGCTCGCATCTTGCCGCACATTTCCGGCTTCTACGTGTTTTCACCGATGTGCATAGCAACTTTATTTTTTTGTAGAAAAAAGAAAAAAAATAGAATAGCTATTAAAAATGACAGTTCCAACCATAATAGTTTGATTCAGCGTGGCTTATGACAAGAGGAGACAACTATCCCATGAAATAGATTCTTTTCTGTCTGAGAGAAAACCCCGCAAAACAAGATTGATACCCGCGAGTCCATCAATGCCTGCGCTTACTTTTTGAGCAGTTCAAAGATGCTCAATATAGATTTCTGATGATAGATTGTATTTCTTCTTCCATATCTAATTGAATTTTTTTAATATCAGCTTTTAATTTTTCTTTTTCCGCTATATCTTTTGTTCGCTTAATTTTATTCTCTAACGACTCTATTTTCTTCTTTCCTATAGTAATTATCTCTTGAATGTGATTCTGTTCTCCTCCGCCAAAAAGTCCACCTTCCCAAAGGGATTCATTTTTGATTTCATCTATCATCATATGCGAATTTAAAATCTTCAACACAATTGATAAGGTTTCAGCCAATGTATACAAGGGTTACCTCATTCTTTCTTCAATGGTTATCCGCATTGAATGCAAGTCAAACCTCTGGTAACCCTTGGGTCTCTATAGCCCCATTTGCCACCAGCCCCGCCTCCTCCAAAACCACCACCATTTCCACCGTCACCGCCACCGTTACAAAATGCCGTGAGTTGTTCACCCCACCAAATTGTTATCATGGCTCTAAACCAAACAGGAGTGCCAAGAGGCGGAGGAGTAAAATCATTAATTATGTCCAACTTGGGTAGTTTCACCCTCGGCACCCACTTATAAATCACCTTCCCTGCTGATACGCCTAAACTTGCAATTCCGGCAGTAAGCGTACCTCCAGTTACTCCAAGAGCGTTAAGCACCCCGGGTATCTTAAAATTAAAACTGTTTACCTGCGCATAGCCGAGCATCGCGCCCTCCATGGTGGCGCACACCCAAAACGGCAGGTTGGCATAATTTATCGCGCGGTTGCAGTCAAGATACGGCTGCCACTTCGCCAATGAGGAGGAAGAAGATGAGGAAGAATCAGGCGGGGGCGGGTTACATTCGCCAATCACGCTGCGCCAGTAAGCATAACTTCCTTTACCCAAGGCAATCGCCATAAAAAGAGGGGCTTGTTCTGTGGAAGAAAGTCCGGCTTCGCTCACTTTATCTTCCGCATCGCTTAATAATTCATCAATGCTTTCAGGCGGACTGTTTTTAATTGCCATGAGGATGGAGGCAACCAGCATTCGCTGCGTTTCATTGTAATAAAGCTCATTGCGCAAATTGTTATCGCGGTAGGCGTTCACCGCATTCGGCACAACAGGCGAGCCGAGCAGCTCCGCCAAAAAACCATCATCTCCTGCTTCTTCATCTTCGGTCATTGTTTCAATGCCCTTCACGAGGTTTTAAAAAAAACACCTCCGTAGAGGGAACGGGCGGTGGCGGAGGAAGGCTGTCAATAATGGCATTCATTCCTTCGGGAAAGAAATTCTGAAGAATCAGATACGGGTTAAATGTTTTTGCTGACATAAATGAAGTTTTTATGTTTGTGAAAAGAACAGTGTGCCGCGTGAGGAGTGCAACGAACTTAAAAAAGATTTTTCACTTTACCAATAGTCTGAATGCTATTTTTATGCACTACGATAATTTACGTAGTCCTTTTCGGGGATTCTTAAAAACGAATATTTCACCTCAGCATGCCTCTGAAATGCAAGCTGCAAAAAGTGTTCAGCCTGCTCGCATCTTGCCGCGCATTTCCGGCTTCTACGTGTTTTCACCGATGCGCGAAGGGATATTATTTTTTTGTTAAAAGAGATGCAAAAGCAAGAAAAGAGCAGTTATTCAAAAAAAAATTTATTGTGACAGTGGGGTGTTTTCATAGTTATCGCAAACATTTTCCATTACTGAAAAACCGCTGACATAGTTATCGCAAACATTTTCCATTACTGAAAAACCGCTGACATAGTTATCGCAAACATTTTCCATTACTGAAAAGCCGCTGACATAGTTATCGCAAACATTTTTCAGTATTGAAAAGTCGCTGACATAGTTATCGCAAACATTTTCCATTACTGAAAAGCGGCTGGCATAGTTATGGCAAACATTTTTCAGTAATGAAAAGTGGCTGGCATAGTTATGGAAAACATTTTTCAGTAATGAAAAACGGCTGTCATGGTTACGAAAAAACATTTTCCATGCATGAAAAATCAACCCTTTTTTACACAAAACGGGAGCACAGTAATAAATTTATTTTAACTAATCAACAATTAGCGATAAATATAACTATGTGATATTATTGTAGTTATATGTTATACGTGGCATATTTAGTGACTTACTGTAAATAGTCATACCTATACCAAACAACAATATCTGACAAGTTAACGTAAAGACATACTATGTTTGGCGATTCAAATACATCCTCATGGTTTCACAATGTCGGGCTTTTCCTTCGGGGGATAAGGGGAGGCTGCGACAAGCTAAAACTATATTCTTATGAGTAAAGTTAAGTTAGGTATATCGGCAATCAACACCTTGCAACTGCTTGAAAAAGCACAGAACATGACCGGAAACCCAAGCTACATGACTCCTGTGCCAAGTTTAGCTTCGATTACAAATGGAATTGATGATTTGACAGCCGCAAATGACGCGAGCCTTTCAGGTTCCCATCAGGCTGTCAGCCTCAGAAATCAAAAATTTGAAATCTTAGTAAACCTTGTCCGCTCTCTTGGCGGATACGTGCAGGCGGCAAGTGGCGGGGATGCAACGGTGATTACCAGTTCCGGGTTTGAAGTGGCTCAGTCTAAAACTCCTGTGGGATTACCTCCCGCTGTGGAGAATATGTCGGCTGAAACCAGTGACTATCCGGGATGCGCTGACCTGAAGTGGAAAAGCCTGAAGCAAAAAGCGGAAACCTATGCAATTTATTGCACCCAGGTTGACCCCGCCAGCCAAAACCCAAATTAGGAATTGCTTGGCTATTCTTCAAAGGCATCCTACAAAGCGGAAAACCTGCCAAACCACAACCAAAATTATTGGTTTTCAGTGGTGGCAATTAATTCTGCCGGACTGAGCGTAATGTCAGAACCTGCAAAAGCAAGAGTGCTGTAATGAAAGACGACAGTCGTCAGTCAACAGACCACAACTTGCTGAGCATGCAACTCGTTTTACCTACCTAAGAGGGGGAGCGAGTAAATCACACAAATCAAAGCCTTTTAAAAAACCGCTTTGGACCGACCAAGCCCGCGCGTTGCTTAGGAAATGCAACAGGCTTATCAACAACAAAGCCCGTTTGTGAAAGCAGACGGGCTTTGTTGATTTTGTTATCGTGAAAGCCTCACCCCTGCCTGCGTTGACTTCGGCAGGTAAGCACGCCCTCCGCCTTAGGCGGAAGAGGGGAATCGGGGCAGTGTTCCATTTTTAAAATTCAAGGTATTATTTCACAATCACCCCGCTCGCCTCAAACGCCAGTTTGTGTTCCGGCTCTGTAATAGCTTCGATTTCTTCTTTTGATTTGCCTGCGTCTTCGGCATAATGGCGTAGCATATCAACTGAAGTGATTTTTTGAGAAGCGACTCCTTCCATCACCACTCTTTTGCCAGAGGCATCAAGCGGCACGAAAAATCCATAGTCTTTAAAGGTAACACGCATCAGTTCGCCATCACCCAAATCCACCTGCATCCAGCAGCCTTTCGCCTGACACACGGTAACAATGTCAGCAATCACTTTTACTTCGAGTTTTTCAGCGGTTTTCATTTTCTCCACCAATTCAGCCGTTGTGATAGCGCCTTCATCGGTGATTTTTTTTCCGCGATAAACGATGTGGCTGTTATCCTGCTCTGTGGCTTTCTTGCTTTGCTTGTCTGCCTTTTGCGCTTCACATGCAACCGTAGTTGTAAGGGCGATAACTGCGATGAATAGTGTTTTCATGGAAATGGTTTATTGAAAATTATTGACTGCTTCGGTTTTAAATTCTGAATTCTGATGGAATTTTATTTCGCGCCAATCTTCCTGAATGATTTTCAGCGTCCATGATGTTTCCGCCATAAATACAAGGTGTCCGTCTTTGTCGGTATAAACATAATCGTACTTCAGACGGCAAAATTCTTTCAGCCTCGCCTCATCATCAGATGTAATCCAACAGGCTTTGTACAGGCTCACCGGCTTGAACATACAGGATGCTTTATACTCGTGCAACAGGCGATACTGAATCACATCAAACTGCAATTCCCCCACCGTGCCGATAACAATTTTATGTCCCTGCTCGCGCTCAAACAACTGCGCAACTCCTTCTTCACTTAATTGGTGAACACCTTTTGCCAACTGCTTTGACTTCATCGGGTCGGTGTTTATCAACTCGCGGAAAATTTCAGGCGAAAAGCTTGGAATGCCTTTGAATTGTAAGTTCTCGCCTTCAGTGAGCGAATCGCCAATTTTAAAATTGCCCGTATCATACAAGCCAATTACATCACCGGGATAAGCTTCTTCGATAATGCTTTTATCACGCGCCATAAACGAAGCAGGGCTACTGAAGCGAAATTCTTTTTGCAAACGCACGTGATGAAAAAATTTATTGCGCTCAAATTTTCCCGAACACACACGCAGAAAGGCGATACGGTCGCGGTGACGCGGGTCAATGTTCGCGTGAATTTTAAATACAAAGCCTGTGAATTTTTCTTCTTCCGGCTCCACAATTCTTTCTGTTGCTTCGCGCAAACGCGGGGATGGAGCAATGTTCACGAATGTTTCCAGCAACTCGCGCACACCAAAATTGTTAATCGCGCTTCCGAAAAACACGGGCGCAATTTCAGCGCGTAAATATGCCTCCGTGTCAAACGTGTCATACACGCCTTCGATCAATTCCACATCTTCACGCAGTTGCTTTGCATCAGTTTCTCCTACCTGCTTGTCTAATTGACCGTCTTTTAAATCGCTGATGGACTGCACATCTTTCTCAATCTTTTGGCTTCCTGCGCGGAATAAATCCAAGGTCTTATCATAGAGATTGTAAACGCCTTTGAAATCCGTTCCCATGTTAATGGGCCAACTCAGCGGACGCACAGAAATTTTTAGTTTTTCTTCCAACTCATCGAGCAAATCAAACGGATCTTTTCCAACACGGTCAAGTTTGTTGATGAAAATAATCACGGGCGTGTCGCGCATACGGCACACTTCCATCAACTTTTCCGTGCGCTCTTCTACGCCCTTCACACAGTCAATCACGATGATTGCGCTGTCAACCGCAGTCAGCGTGCGATACGTGTCTTCAGCAAAATCTTTGTGACCGGGCGTATCAAGCAGGTTCACCAATTTGCCTTCATATTCAAATGTCATTACTGAGGTAGCAACGGAGATTCCTCTTTGCCGCTCAATTTCCATAAAGTCGGAGGTGGCGCTCTTCTTAATCTTGTTTGATTTCACCGCGCCCGCAGTTTGAATGGCGCCTCCATAGAGCAGGAATTTTTCTGTGAGCGTAGTTTTCCCCGCATCCGGGTGGCTGATGATGGCAAAGGTGCGCCTGCGCTTTATTTCATCTTGAAACGACATAATAAGAGAATGGTGTTGACTCGGTTAAAGGAAGCGGTATGGCTTCATGTAAGCTAATTGCTGCACCGTGCAAAAGTATCAAAAATGCCTGTGAAATGCGCCACCCTTCATTTACAGGACTGTGAGAATGAACAGGGTAATTGTGTGCAAAAAAATGTTAAAAACTTGCTAAACCCGCAAAGTACCTCAATCTTTGCATAGCTTTGTACGTACAATTTTTCGAAAATTAAAACAACAACAATGAAAAATATTTTCTCGTTTTTAACGCTTTCCTTCCTTGTTTTCAATTTATATGCTCAGGATGGAACAACTCCTGTTGGTGATTTGCCTGTTCTCACATTTGAAACAGAAACAATTGACTATGGCACGATTGAACAGGATGCTGATGGAGCAAGAGAATTCGTATTCAAAAACACAGGCACTACTCCGCTCATCATCAACAATTGCGCTGGCACGTGCGGCTGCACTGTTCCTAATTGCCCGAAGGAGGCTATCCTGCCCGGTGAAACCGGAAAGATTGCTGTGAAATATGCTACGAACCGCTTGGGACAATTCAACAAAGGCGTAAAGATTTATTCAAACGCTACGCCTGCTGACCAGCCAATTACTGTTTACATCAAGGGCAATGTGCTTCCGAAACCAGGAACAGGCACTGAACCCGCTATTACACCTCAGGGCGACCCACATGCAGGGCATGACCATTAATCTCTGATGTTCTCCTAAAACAAAAATCCCGCTGACTCAGCGGGATTTTTTTTATCCGGTAATTGGCTGACATTGCTCATCCATCGCTGTAACTGATTCACGGTGGAATTCCGGATAAAATTGTTTTGCCCACTGGCGATATTTTCCCACAGGACCATCGCCCTTTGCAAAAGCGGGCGGAGCAATATATGTTTTGTTTTTCCAGATGTCGAAATCCTGCATCACATCATGGATATAACCTTTAAAGGTGGCGCGCTGAATGATGGCATTTACAATAGGTGATGGCAGCAAGGTAAGTGCGGGGTTCACCTTCCATTTATTCACCACTTTTTTCATGCTCAAACCCAGCCGAAGATTCACTTTGCCATTTTCAATCGGGGTGGATAGCACAAAGTATCTGTACTGCAAACCATATTTGGGCACTTCCGCCTCCACAAAAGAATAGCCCAGCCCATGCACATGCACTTCAAATTCAGCGCGAATTTTTTCTGTCTTACCAATAAAATTCGCTTTTCGGTGCATCACCTATTTAGCGGTAAGTTAAGGTCCCTCCGTTCTCAGGGGTTTTATCGTGTCCAAATCTGAATAGCCATGCACAACGCTGAAATGCCCGAAGTCAACGCTGTTTTCAGAAGTTTCCTGCGGATGACTTTTTATGTCAAACGAAGCGGACAGGAGTTGTGTCCATCCGGTGTAATCTTTTTCGGGAATTTCCCAATCAGGCTTGCGGTTTTCCGCATCATGATTCACCAGTAGGAATCCATTGATGTCGCGCACCGTTGACGTTTTGGCGATAGCGGTGGGTGGTGGCTTCGTTCCGTAGGGCGTTGACACACACTCGCCCGATGTGTCAAAACAGAATCCGTGAAAGGGGCAACGGATAGTGTCCTTAACAACCGTTCCTCCGTATCGGAAGTGTCCGCCAAGATGCGGGCAATAGGCATCCATCACGCAAGCCTTTCCTGATGCAGTGCGAAACAATACCACATCTTCACCCATAAAACAAATCGTTCTTATCTGCCCCCCTTTCAGTTCGCGGGAAAGACCTACAGAATACCATCCGGTTGGATAAGGTGGAAGCACAATCTTATTTCCCATAAACGATTTATTCTGTTTGTTGCTACAAGTTGAATATAAAGATAAAATGGAGTTTTTTTTCGTTGCACGCGCCTCATAAAATGTTTTGCTTTCTTCAAATTCCGGCTGATTCATAAAGGCTATCTTAGCAATTGTGAAAAGCAATGTATCCGTGCGCCTGATTGGCAATTTTTTCTTTGCTGTTATCCTCCTCTCCTTATGCAGCAATTGCAGGGGAACTAATTACGAAAACATCGTTGACCTGCTCAGGGATTCGCGTCCATCCGTGCATCTTGACCTTGATGAAATCAAAAAGAAAGGCAAACTCACTGTTATCACCGGATTCAATCCCCTCAGCTATTTCATTTACAAAGGAAACCCGATGGGCTATGATTATGAATTGCTGAAAATGTTCGCAAATGAATTGGATGTTGAGTTAGAACTGTTTGTCGTGCATGATTTTGACAGTGTTTACCATTATCTCAACAGCGGCAAAGGCGATGTAATTGCCTTTGGGCTTACGGTGACTAAAGACGGGCGCAGGCGAGCCGCATTCACCCATCCGCACATGGAAGTGCATCAGGTGCTTGTGCAGCGCAAGCCCGATACGTGGAGAAAAATGAATTATGAGCAAGTACTTGACAGCCTCATTACCGAACCCTATCAGCTTGCCGGAAAAACCGTGCATGTGCGCGGCAATTCGCCTCACATGGACAGAATGTTTCAATTAGTGGAAGAAATCGGCTCTGAGATTGACCTTGTTCCCGTGAAGGGCGATGTGAGCGCAGATGAGTTGATTCGCATGGTAGCTGACAAAGAAATTAACTACACAATCACCGATGAAAATGTTGCGCTCCTCAGTAGCACCTACTTCTCAAATATTGATGTCCGCACCGCTATCAGCGAGCCACAGGGATTGGCGTGGGCAGTACGCAGGAATTCTCCCAATCTGCTTGCTGCGCTGAATGACTGGCTCAATAAGACGCGCAAGGGCGAGGAATACAATCTTATTTACAAGAAATATTTCACCAGCAAAAAGCAAATCGCAAAGTGGGCAAGCAGCGATTTCTTTTCACGGGGCGATACTGTGCGCCTCTCTCAATATGACGAACTCATCAGGCGCTATGCAAGGCGCATCGGGTGGGATTGGCGTTTGCTTGCATCGCTGATTTATGAAGAGTCGCATTTCAATCCGGAGTCGTGTTCATGGGCGGGCGCAGAGGGATTAATGCAACTCATGCCCGCTACCGGCTACCGCTTTGGCGCAGCGGAACTTTCAGACCCCGAACAAAGTCTGTATGCCGGCACTGCTTACCTGCGTTGGCTGGAAAAATTCTGGAATGATATTCCAAAAGAAGAACGCGCCTATTTCATTCTCGCCTCCTATAACGTGGGCGAAGGACATGTGCGCGATGCGATGAGACTTGCTGAGAAATATGGCGCAAACCGCTACCAGTGGACTGGCAATGTGGAAGAATACCTGCGCCTTAAATCAAAACCGAAATACTACAATGATTCTGTGGTGAAAAGTGGCTACTGTCGCGGTGAAACGACTGTTGCCTATGTAAAGGATATTATGAAACGCTACCATCATTATACTCAACACATCGCAGTTGAAGCAGATGTGCCTATAGAAGTGTTCATAAAATAAGAAGAAGATTTATCTGTTGGAGCAATCTATTAGCAAAGCGAACTATTCAACACAAACTACAAATTCAGTGTGGTAAGTGTCTTGTCCTTTTTATGAACGCACAAATTATTAAAATCCCGAGGCATCTTTCAATTACACCCTTACAAGATATAAACAGGGTTTCCTTGCCTTCATTCACTTTGAAAACAAACAAACTTTCAATAAAGAATTTTCAATTTTAATTCCTCATTCCCTATTCGCCTGCACTATTTTTGAACTATGCAATATTTCTATTTTCAAACGATTGAATCAACAGGCAGCATTATGTTGGATGCGGAAGAGTCGCGCCATTGCCTGCGCGTGTTAAGAATGCGCGTGGGCGACAGGGTGGAGATAGTGGATGGAAAGGGAAATCTCTATCATGCCGAAATCATCAGTGACAAAGACAAACTGTGCGAGTTGCGTGTGCATGAACACAAAAAGCATTTCGGTAAGCGCGATTTTAAAATTTCAATCGGCATTGCCCTGCCCAAAAATATTGACCGCTTTGAATGGTTTTTGGAAAAGGCAACGGAGATAGGCGTGGATGCTCTCTATCCCATGATTACCGAACACTCTGAGCGGACAAAACTCAACACCGACCGCCTGCGCAAAATTCTCGTGAGCGCAATGAAGCAATCCGGCAAAGCCTATCTGCCTGCGCTGCATGAGCCGCGCAAGTTTCAGGACATGCTGCTCACCGGCTTGATGACCGACCTGCAAAAATTCATAGCCGTGTGCGAAGACCATCACCCGCATTTGAAGGCGGTGTGCGAAATGAAAAAGGATGCGCTTGTGCTTATCGGACCTGAAGGGGATTTTTCGAAAGATGAATTGAAGCAGGCGGAAGCAAACGGCTTCAAGGCAATCAGCCTTGGTAAATCGCGTTTGCGTGTGGAAACAGCGGGCATTGTCGCGTGCCATGTGGTGAACCTCGTGAATGAATGAATTCGTTGATAGCGCTATCTGCACAAAAAAATCGCACAAAGGCGCAAAGTCCGCTAAGTTTTATAATTCGTTTTTTCTTCTTTACGCCTTTGCGTGAAATCAAACTAATTTTACCGCGATGAAAAAAATTATTCCTCTCTTTTTTGTTTTTCTCTCGTTGCAGCTTTCATCTTCTGCGCCCACGCTGAAAATCGCGCTGATGAAATATCGCGGTGGAGGTGACTGGTATGCGAATCCCACTGCGCTACCCAACCTCATCAAATTCTGCAATCAAAACATCAACACCAACATTACGCCCGAACCCGAAACGGTGGAAGCAGGCAGTCCCGATTTATTTAATTATCCGTTCATTCACATGACGGGGCATGGCAATGTAATCTTCAACGACCAGGAAGCCGAGAATCTGCGTAATTATTTGGTGGGCGGTGGTTTCCTGCATATTTCTGATAACTACGGTATGGATGTTTACGTCCGCAAGGCAATTAAAAAAATTTTCCCTGAGTTGGAATTAGTTGAGTTGCCGTTTCAGCATCCCGTGTATCATCAGAAATTCAACTTCAGCAACGGCTTGCCGAAGATTCACGAGCATGATAAAAAGCCTGCGCAAGGTTTTGGAATATTATATGAAGGCAGGCTTGTCGTGTTCTACGATTACGAATGCGATCTGGGCGATGGTTGGGAAAATCCCGAGGTGCATAAAGACCCTGAAGAAAAACGGCAACAAGCCTTGCAGATGGGCGCGAATCTATTGCAGTTTGCATTTACAAACTGATTTTCGTCATTCTGAGCGGAGGCTTTGCGGAGCGAAGAATCTCCTACTTTCTGAGCATGGAGATGTTTCGTTTCACTCAGCATGACGAAGCGCGTGGTCATCCAATACACTCAACGCCTCTTCCAAATTTTGACCAAAGCTGATAATACCATCCTGATGTCCTGCCATCACAAGCAATTTTTTCTCTTTCAAATCTGACGAGCTATAGAGCCGCTCCACTTCCTTGCACATTTCAATTGTACCGTAAGGCGTTGCCTCGCTTGTTGTCGGCACTTTATATTTTAACTTCTCCCACATTGCGTGATGGTGAATGTGAATCACACTCTGAATATTTTTATCCAGCGCATAAAAAATCGCGTGTGTTAGCGATTCAGCAGAAGCCTTTACGGGTCCATTGCATGCCACGCTGTTGTTTGCGAAATCAATTTTCGTCACCATCGTGAAGTGTCGCGCGGATAAGCGTTTCAGTCCTCCGGTTTGTGTGCCGCTGATGATAAATTGATTGCTGTTTTGATAACGTATGCTGATGTTCCCGTAACCTACGCCTTCCGTGATTCCGATATATTTTCTCTGAAAGCAGCTATTGCGGTAGCGCACAATCTCTGAGGTAGTTTCTTTAAGTAATAAAGCGGTTTGCTGCCAGCGCAGGTCAAATTTGATATAGCCTTCATCAAGCGCCATCTTTCTAATAGAATGTTTGAAGTTTAAAGTTGGTTAGAATTCAACAGTTGGACTCAATATTCAACATTACACTTGATAATTTGTGAAACTTCTTACAGCTTAAAACTTATAACTTAGAACTTAAAACTTTGCATGTCGCAACAAAAAGAAAAACTCACGCGCAAGGAAAAGGTCGCCCTGCATTCTCAGGAATTAAAAGAAGTAAAGAAACACAAGGTAACCACCACGCAGAATAAGCAGCATCGCTTCATGCTTGGAATCGCGCTAGCGGTGGTGGCTTTCCTGCTCTATGTAAATACACTCGGACATGAGTTTGTGCTTGATGATTCCAACGCGGTGACGGAAAATCATATCGTGAAGCAGGGCGTGAAGGGCATTGGCGAGTTGCTCTCTACCGATTATCGCGCGGGCTATTGGACAGCGAAAGGCACGCTCTATAGGCCGCTGTCATTGGTGATGTTTGCAATTGAGTGGGAGTTGTTTCCCAACAATCCGTTTCCGGGGCATTTGATGAACGTGCTGTTCTATGCGCTCACTGCGTATCTATTATTCATGCTGCTTTGTAGGCTGATGCCTGCGGTGTCGCTGATTGTTCCATTCCTTATCACGCTGCTGTTCACCGTGCATCCGATACATACGGAGGTGGTTGCAAACATTAAGAGCCGCGATGAAATTCTTTCGTTTCTGTTTGTGCTTGCTGGACTACATCTGGGGTTAAATTATTTGAAAAATGAAAAGATGAGCGCGCTGATTGGCGCGGCTGCTTGCTATTTTTTCTCGTTCATGGCGAAGGAGAGCTCTATCACGATGCTGGCTGCAATTCCGGTGATGTTGTATTTCTTTACGGATGTTCCATTGCGGAAAAATCTTTTGGTGACTGGATTTTTTGTTGGCGGGGCAGTGGTTTATTTAATGCTGAGGAAAATTGTGCTGGGTGAAATCAGCGATGTTTCGGATGTACTGCTGATTGATAATTTTCTGATTGCAGCAAAAGATTTCTCTGCGAAAACTGCAACAGCAGTGATGATACTTGGGAAATATCTTGGGCTGTTATTCTTCCCGCACCCGCTTTCGATTGATTACGCTTACAACCAAATTCCGATAGTAAGCTGGACAAATTTCAAACCGTTGCTTTCGCTTGCCGCATATCTTGTCTTAGCTGGTGTTGCATTGTGGAGATGGAAGAAAAAAGAGTTGTGGGTGTTCGGTATTTTGTTTTATCTCATTTCTATTTCGCTCTTTTCAAATATGCTTATCACGATTGGCTCCGGCTTTGGCGAACGGTTTTTGTATGTGCCCTCTCTTGGATTTTGTATCACTATTGTTGCATTGCTTGCCGTATTTCTGAAAACGAAAAGCACTGAAAAGTTATCGGGATTATTTACGGAGAATAAAATTCTTGTCGCCCTTGTCGCGCTGCTGAGTGTAGCAGGTTCCGCGCATACGATTGCAAGGAACAACGCATGGAAAGACCATTACGCCATTTATTCATCGGATGTAAAACATGCGCCAAACAGCGCGCGCCTGCATTATTGGTATGCGAACGAAATAATGAAAGTGAAAGCAGTACCCGCGCCCAGCGAACAGGAGAAATTAAAATATCTTGATGAATCAATTGCGGAATATAATGCCGCGCTGAAAATTTACCCTGATTATCCGGATGCCTTTGGGCAGCGCGGACTTGCTTATTATCGTAAGAAAAATTACGAACAGGCAATTGCAGATTACAAGCGCGCCATTGATTTAAAAGTCGGACAGTGGAAGGTTTATAATAATCTCGGTGTTATTTATGGCGAGCAGAACAATTTGCAGGAAGCGATGAAATATTTCAATCTCGCGCTGAAAATTGATACGCGCTTTCCCGACCCTTACACGAACATCGCCAAAACATACCTGATGATGGGCGATTATCAAAATGCAATGAAATATTGCTTTGAAACGCTGAAATACACTACCGAAGAAATGCTCGACATCAAGCAGGAAATGTATTCTTACCTCGCGCTGTGCTATGAAAAATTAGGCGACACTGCCAATCAGCAGAAATATGAGCAGATAGCGAAGCAGTTTGCTCCGAAGAAGTAAGTAAAAACGTCATTAGACTTCTACCGTGGACATCCGTCCGAACGCCAGCCGGACAAAAATCATTCCCGTCCGAATGTATCCATTCGATACGGGCAGGCTGACGGGGATTCATTAGTGCGGGCTACAAAAACATCAATACATCACTCAATCAACACCTTCTCCGTAGCGATTGCGATTCCGTCTGTAATCGTCAACAGGTAAATGCCCGGAGTATTTCCAACGTGCGCTGACTTATCAAGCATGATTGTTTGCGTTGCCCCAAACATGGAGCTATTGACTGATGAAATAGTTTTTCCGCCAAGGTCTTACACTGTCACGGTTAACATGCCGCCTGCCTGTTGCACATCAGCCTCAACGCGAATGCTGCCTGCGGAAACGGTGGGATATACTTTTACATGAAGTATTTCAGCCGCCTGCAAGATGCCGGTGGGTTCGGCTACTCTTTTTTGAGTGCAGTTCACATACACGTATTTCGTGCCGACTTTTTTCCAAATCATACACACTGCCCACACATCGGAACGTACCCAGCTTGCATCGAGATTGTAAGTGAATGTTTCATCCGCTTCGGTGTCCGAAGTGATGGAGCCATTGAATGCCTGCATGCCAAAGTTGCTGCCGGTAGTCATGGCGAATTGAATCACTTTGTTCTGCCACCTGTCAATGTATCCCTGTCCCTGCAAGTTTTGCTCTGCATAGAGATTATCAAGGCTGATGTAGGCGGCTACATAATATTCGCCAGTGGTGTCGGTGAAGAAGCGCGTCTTGCTATTCACCGTGAGACTGTTACCGCTCACAGTAAAATCAAAACCTACATTAGCGATAGGCTGTGATTGCCATGCCGCATTTACTGCATTGGCTCCATTTGTTTTCGATTGGGTGACATTGTCGCCCTGTGTTGAATATTCCATTTCGTTCACTCCGTTTATATAATACTCAGGAGTAGAAGTGCTGGATTCAAACTGTTCATAAATTGCTTTTGTGGTGGGCGTGTATAAATCGCTTGATGTGCTGAAATGCAACTGGAATAGGAGCGCCTTTGAATCATTTTACGTAATAATATCATCCCAATTGGTGGCGTCCCACGCGCCACAATACTGACACCAAGTGGCGGTCATTTTGCAGACAAGGGCTCGCTGTGTTTGCTATACCTGCTGTGCGGTTGCCGGAGCAAGAGAAGATAAAAATGCGATGATGAGGGTGGTGCAGTTTTTCAATTTTTAGGTTTTAGTTACTCTAATGTATAAAAATATCATAAAACCAAAAAATGCGCAGTATGTCAGCAAAATGGATAGTAGTGTTGAGAAGCAGTGATAACATCAATTTATCCATTAGCGCTTATCAATCAAAATAGTAACTTAGGCTTCACTTTTTAAAAGCTCTCTTGAACCTATGAAAAGAATACTATCTTCTTTCCTGCTCTTCATCCCTACCCTTCTTTTTTCACAACCCTGCTCCACAACCAATGCTACCGGTTGCGATTGCCCTGATGGCAGCGCGGTGTGCGAGTTGCAACCCGACATCACCATCTCATGGTATGCGCTGGAGAATTATGATAACGGACCTACCGAGTATTCACAAACCGGAAACGGACAAGAAAACGGCAGGCTGCGCCTCACCGGCTCTACTCCTAATATTGGCTGGGGTCCGCTCACTGTGCGCGGTGTGGATGCAAACGGCTATCGTTCGTTTGTGTGCGGCACCGATACATTCAGTATAAATGATCCGGGTTCAAACGTAGAATTCACTTGTCCTAATGGAAATCCGGAACCAAAACAGATTATCTACCAGCGCGTGTACCAAAAGAATAATGGCGCAATGACTTACTATGAGCATGAAAGCGGCACAATGACATACCATCCAACGCATGGACACAACCATGTGGATGATTGGGCGGTGTTTACATTGCGCGTTCAAAACCCGAATGAACCGGACACGCTCAAGTGGCCTATCATTGGCACAGGCGCAAAGATTGGATTTTGTTTAATGGACTACGGCAGTTGTGATAACTACGTGGGGCATTGCAGGGATAACCAAACATATAGCGGTGGCACCGTGCTCACAAGCGGCAATTTTCCAAATTATGGATTGGGAGGCGGGCAATACAACTGCTCGCCAATCGAGCAAGGAATTTCTGTTGGTTATACAGACATCTATAGCGAAAACCTTGATGGCATGTGGATTGATATTCCGCCTTCTGTTTGCAATGGCGATTATTGGATTGTGATGGAAGTGGACCCGAATGATAATTTCATTGAGATGAATGATGGCAACAACTGGGCTGCCATTCCATTTGAACTTACTAAACAATTGCCTGTCGGTTCCGCTGTTGCTGAAATCACGCTGGATAAAAGCCCCTTTGTGTGCAGCGGCTCATCCGTAACACTTGAAGCAAATATCGCAACAAGCTACCTGTGGTCAACTGGCGACACGACTGCTTCTATTTCCATAAATACTCCGGGCGATTATTTTGTGGAAACAAGCTCGCTATGCGGGCAGGCTGTTTCTGATACGCTCACGATTGCCGAAATTAATTCAGCCATTACATTAACAGAAGAAGATACCACATGCGTTGGCGGCATTGCAACGCTCGTTGCAGAAGGCACAGGCGAAGTGACTTGGTTTGATGCTGCAACAGGCGGCAATTTTTTACAAAGCGGAACAAGCTTCGCCATTCCTGATTTACAAACAGCGCAAACATTCTATGCAGAAAATTATTCTGAAATTCCAGGCACGGTAGCTCACAGCCAGCCGACTAATCATTCGGGGGTAAGCAATTTCAGCGCAACACAATTCAGTTCCTATCTCATTTTTAATTGCTTCACAGCGTTCACGCTGAAGAGCGTGAAGGTTTACACCGACTTGGCGGGCGTTCGGTTGATTGAATGGAGAAGCAGCAACGGCACAGTGCTGGCAGATACAAGCGTCTATATCAGCGCGGGAACATCGCGCATCAATCTTGATTTCAATATTGTTCCCGGAACAAATTACCAGCTTGGAACAAACGCGAGCATGAACAATAGCAGCTTCGGCTACAACAGTCCCGCGCTCAAGCGCACAAGCAGCGGAGTGAACTATCCCTTCAATATCACCGATGTGCTTTCCATTTATAATTCAGATAACGGAACTACTTTCTATTATTATTTCTATGACTGGGAAATCGAGTATGGCGCGGCATCATGCGTTAGCGCACGTACGCCTGTGCAAGCGGTTGCTTCGCCTGCCCCTGCGGTTTCCATCACCGGACTTGATACCTCTTATCAAATCAGCGCAGGCATTATCACAATGGATGGACAGCCCGCAGGCGGCTCATTCAGCGGTGATGGCGTTTCAGGAAATACATTTGACCCCGCGCAGGCTGGTCTTGGAATTCACAGCGTTACTTATTCATACACTGATACGCTGGGTTGTTCCGGCAGCGCAAGCATTGATGTGTATGTGCGCATCGGTCAAATTATAGCAAACGCGGGTGGCGATACAGAAATTTGTATTGGTGAAAATACCACGCTGACTGCAACAGGTGGCACCCAATTCAATTGGAATACGGGCGAGCAAACAGCAAGCATCACAGTAAGTCCGGTTGTGACAACAACATATACCGTTACGGTTTCGGATGATTTTGGAAGTTCAGATGTGGCGATTGCAGCCGTTACTGTAAACTCTTTGCCGGTGGTAAATATTTTAGGATTGGCTGCGGAATATTTTCAGAATGAAAATGCGGTTACGCTCACCGGCTCGCCTGCCGGAGGAACATTTGCAGGCGATGGAATTTCGGGAAATGATTTTGACCCTGCACAAGCAGGAATCGGCTTGCACGATATAACATACAGCTATGCAGATGCAAACAGTTGCGCGGCAGTTGACAGCGAGCAGGTGCTTGTAAAGCAGTCACAGGTTACGGCAAGCGCTGGCGATGATGAAGCAATTTGTTTGAATGAAAACGTAACGCTCACCGCATCAGGCGGAACGCAATATGAATGGAACACAGGCGAACAAAGCGCTGCAATAACAGTCAACCCCGCGCAAACCACTACCTACTCCGTTACCGTTTCAGATAATTTCGGCAGTTCGGATGCAGCGGATGTAACAGTAACTGTAAATCCATTGCCCATTGTTGACTTCACCGGATTGGCTGCGGAATATTTTGTGAATGATGCAGCAACAACATTAGTTGGCTCGCCTGCGGGAGGAACCTTTAGCGGATTGGGAGTTTCTGAAAATACATTCACTCCTGCCAATGCGGGAATCGGAGGTCCCTACCCTATCATCTATTCTTATGCTGATGCAAACAGTTGTGTAAATACTGAGGAGAAAACAGTTTTGGTGAAAGAAATAACAAGCGCGCATTCCCTGCTCACAGGCAACATTCGCGTTTATCCAAATCCAGCGCAGCATTGGGTGATGCTTGACTTTTCCGGATTGAAAGGAAAAGATGTTGTTGTGAAAATGTGGAACTCCATCGGAAAAGAACTGATTGTTTTTCCTTTATCGCTCATAGAAAATAATGTGCAATCAAAACTTGATTTGGCGACAATTCCAACAGGAATTTATTTTCTTGAGGTTGTAACTTCCGAAGGAACATTCATTCAAAAAGTGGTGCGCGAGTGAAGTTGCTCTTTGTTCAATCAATCCTCTTCCTCTCTTTTCACAGTTTTCTCTTTGCCCAGCAAATCATTTCTTACGATACTACGAATTCCGGCATTCCTGATAACACAGTGCGGGCGCTGACAAAAGCCGCTGACGGCTCGCTTTGGGTTGGCACCGATTTCGGACTCGCGCATTTAAAAAATTCCTTGTGGACGGTTTATCAAACCACTAATTCGCAACTGCCCGATGATTGCATCCGAAGTATCGCAGAAGATAACGAAGGAAATATCTGGATAGGCACATTTGTCGGAGGACTTGCTGTGCTGCGTGATACCGGAATTCATGTATTCAATACTTCCAATTCACCTTTGCCAAGCAATCATGTACGCGCCATCGCTTTTGATTCGGCAGGCGCATGGATTGGAACCACGTTTGGCTTGGCATATTTGAAAGACACCACATGGGAAGTTTTTAACACGACTAATTCCCCGCTTTTATCCAACAATATCACTTCTATTCATCTTGATACAATGAACAGAGTATGGGCGGGAACCATCAACGGAGGCTTGGCGCGTGTGGAGGAAAAGGGGTGGATTATTTATCGCAACAGCAACTCCGGTATTCCCGACAACAGCGTTCTTGATTTAGCGCATGATGCTGACAACAACCTCTGGATGGTGACGCCCACTGGCGGTGTTGCCGCATATAATGGCAACACGTGGCTCACCTTTAACATTGCAAACTCCAACAGTCCAACGAACAGTTACAACGGCATCGCGCTTGCGCCTGATGACAGAAAATATTTCTCCACCATTGCCAATGGCTTAGTGATTTACAACGGCAATAATAATTGGGAAAATTATACCGTTGCCAACTCCACGCTTCCGCAAGATGAATTGCTCTGCATTGAAATGGGCGATTCCACTTGCGTATGGATGGGAACGCAGAATGGCGGCTTGGTGCGCTTTTGCGAAACCGACACATCGGTAAATATTGCTGAAAGAAAAGATTGGAGTTACTTTATTTCAAATCCCGTTTCTTCAACATTGAACATCAACTTTTTGAGCTTATCCATCTCGCGCATTGAACTTAATCTCTATGACCTGAGCGGCAGAAACCGCATTACCTTCCATTCAACCGGCAACGCAATCGCTATTCCTCTTTCAGGAATTGAGCAGGGAATTTATTTGCTCGAAATCAAAGTCGAAGGAAAAAGAGAAATAGTGAAAGTGCTGGTTGTTAATTCAAAATAAGTATTACAACACCCTCCAACATAATTAGCTAACACCTCGTCCATTTCCTTTTCCCATCTATTCTTTTCATCTTTAACCTCTACAAAAATTCACATGCCTTACATGAATTTTATCAGCCTGGGCGGAATGCTTACGTTGCTCTTGTGCGCATGGCTGCTCTCCTTTCAAAAATCCAAAATCAATTTTCGGCAAATCGCATGGGGCATTGGCTTGCAATTTTTATTTGCCACCATCGTGCTGAAAAACAATTGGGTGAGCTTCGCGGGCATGTCCGTGTTAGGATGCCTGCTGGTAAACTTTTTTTTGAAAGATGAAAAGAGCTTCGCCTCGCTGCATGTTGCGCTTCGTTTTGTGCTCATCACGCTGGGCGCGGTTGCGGTGGGCGTTGTGTTCTTTTTTATCGGAAATCTTGCGGGAGCAGGAAATCTGCTTATCCCGATGCTGGTTGTTTTGCTGCTGCTCATCGCAAACAGCCTGTTGAAATTCAATGGAAAGCTGCAACCCTATTTTACGACATTGCTCGTGTTGCTTCTCATTCCCTTTCTCATCTTGAAAAACTGGTATGGGCAATCTCTTTTTTCCGCCTTCAGCGGGCAAGTGGCATATTTTCTCAGCATGTCTGATTTCGGAGCATCGTTTCTTTTTGGAAACCTTGCTGATGCGAAATATTATTTCCCCGCTGATTCCTATTGGCCCGGCTTCGGATTTCAATTCGCATTTAAAGTGCTCCCCACCATCATTTTTTTTGGTGGATTTATGAGCGTGCTGTATTACTACGGCATCATGCAGAAAGTGATTATCGGGCTGAGCAAATTCATGCGCTGGACCTTGGGCACGAGTGGGGCTGAAACGATGTCCTGCACTGCAAACATCTTTGTCGGACAAACAGAAGCGCCTTTACTCATCAAGCCGTTTCTCAACGAGATGACAAAGTCTGAACTGCTCACCGTAATGGTAGGAGGCTTTGCCACCATCGCAGGCGGTGTAATGGCAGGCTATATCGCTATGGGTATTCCGGCAAATCATCTCATTGCAGCGAGTGTGATGGGCGCGCCTGCCGCGCTGGTGTTGGGAAAAATGATTTTACCTGAAAATGAAAAGTCCATTACAGCAGGCGAAATCAAAATGCCCGACATCAACTCAGGAAGCAATGTGATTGAAGCCGCAAGCAATGGAATTATTGACGGATTAAAACTGGCGGCAAACGTGGGCGCGATGCTCATTGGCTTCATCGCGTTGATTGCCGTGTGCGACATGCTGCTGAACGGGCTTGACGCGCTCATTGACGGCAGGCTTTTGCAAGGCGCGCATTATGATTATGCCGTTGCCGGTTTATCACCCGCCAAAGGAGAATACGCGGGTTATTTTCCCGGCTCCATCAGAACATTTTTCGGAACAGTGCTACAGCCGATAGCTTTCCTGATGGGTGTGCCGTGGGAAGATGCCGCAAACGTAGGCAATCTGCTTGGCATCAAACTGTCGCTCAATGAATTTGTCGCTTACGGACAACTCATCAACTACGTGAAGGAAGGAGTGATAAGCGAGCGCTCGATGATTATTGCAACGTATGCGCTCTGCGGCTTTGCTAATTTTTCATCGGTGGGCATTCAGATTGGCGGCATCAGCGCCCTTGCCCCCTCGCGCAAAAGCGACCTTGCAAAATTAGGGTTACGCGCAATGTTTGGCGGTGCAATCGCCTCCTGCCTCAATGCAACTATTGCGGGGATATTGCTTTAGCAGATTTGAAGTTGGAGGTATCAATTCACCACTTCCCCATACAAATCAAACTCTTCTGCCCTTGTAATCTTCACGTTGGCAAAGTCGCCAATACGCACGTAATGCTTTGATGCATCCACCAGCACTTCGTTGTCCACTTCGGGGGAGTCGCCTTCGGTTCTGCCAATGAAGTAATTGCCTTCCTTGCGGTCAAAGAGTGTTTTGTATGTCTTGCCGACTTTTGCTTGGTTAAGTTCTGTAGAGATACCTTCCTGCAATGCCATCAGTTCTTCCATCCTGCGTTTTTTTGTTTTGGCGGGAACAGAATCTTTCAGTTGATAAGCCGAAGTGCCTTCTTCATGCGAATAAGTGAACACGCCCAACCTGTCAAAGCGGGTTTGCTCAACGAATTGCATCACCTCCTCAAAGTCTTTTTCTGTTTCCCCCGGAAAGCCAACGAGCATCGTGGTTCGCAGAGTAATGCCCGGCACTTTTTCCCGAATCGTATTCACCAGTGCAATCGTTTCCTCTTTGGTGATTTGCCGTTTCATGCCCGCCAGCACGTTGTTGCTGATATGCTGCAACGGGATGTCAAGATAGTTGCAAACCTTCGGGCTGCGGTTCATCGCATCTAAAATTTCGAGTGGAAATTTATTTGGATAAGCATAGTGTAAGCGAACCCATTCAATGCCCTCTATTTCAGAGAGTTGTAAGAGCAATTCGGGCAGCATCCGCTTCTTGTAAATATCCAAACCGTAGTAGGTCAGTTCCTGTGCAATCAGCATCAACTCCTTCGTGCCGTGCGAGGCGAGATGTTTCGCTTCGGCAACAATCGCTTCCATCGTTTTGGAAACATGCTGTCCGCGCATGAGCGGTATCGCGCAAAAGGAACAGGTGCGGTTGCATCCTTCGGAAATTTTCAGATAGGCATAATGCTGGGGAGTGGAGATAATTCTTTCGCCAATCAACTCATGCTTATAGTCAGCGCCAAGCCGTTTCAGCAATCCCGGAAGCTCAAGCGTTCCAAAGTAGCCATCCACATCGGGAATTTCTTTCTCCAAATCGTCCTTGTAGCGATGCGAAAGGCAACCCGTCACAAACACTTTCTCTACCCTACCCGCTTTCTTTTCATCCACATATTGCAGAATGGTGTTGATGGATTCTTCCTTTGCCCGCTCGATGAAGCCGCAGGTATTAATAACGACAACCTCGCCCCTTGGCTTGTCATTGCGGACTTGTTCCGCAATCCTCTTTCCAGACTTGTTTTTTTCCTCACCCCCCGCCCCCTCGCCTTTGGCTTGAAATTGAGATGTGTGCGAATGCTCGGACTCCTTCTCCTTTGGAGAGGGGCGGGGTGAGGCTTCATCCTGATGAAACGCTTCAATCTTGTTTCCCTTCAACTGCCTCAGCAGCACCTCGCTGTCCACCACGTTTTTGGAACAGCCAAGCGTGATGATATTTACTTTGTAATTGTGGGGTTTGGTTTTCATTCTAACGAATCACTCCTGTTTAAACAACGAATCCACAAACTCCATCCGGTTGAATAACTGCAAATCTTCCTTCTTCTCGCCCACACCGATATACTTCACCGGAATCTTAAACTGGTCAACAATACCAATTACAACACCGCCTTTAGCAGTACCATCTAATTTTGTGATTGCCAACGCATTAACATCCGTAGCCGCAGTAAATTGTTTTGCTTGCTCAATCGCATTTTGCCCGGTGGAACCATCAAGCACCAGCAGAATTTCATGAGGCGCTTCGGGTATCAGCTTGTTCATCACGCGCCTCACTTTGCTCAGTTCATCCATCAGGTGCTTCTTGTTGTGCAGGCGACCAGCCGTGTCAATTATCACCACATCCATCCCCCTCGCGATGCCCGATTCAAGCGTATCGTATGCCACCGATGCAGGGTCAGAACCTTGCTCCTTTTTCACAATCGGCACATCCACCCGTTCAGCCCACACCGTTAGTTGGTCAACTGCTGCCGCGCGAAACGTATCCGCAGCGCCCAGCATCACACTTTTCCCCGCTTGCTTAAACTGCCAGGCGAGTTTGCCGATAGTCGTTGTCTTGCCCACCCCATTCACACCAACCACCATAATCACATAAGGCTTCGTAGTCAGGAAGTCCGTAAGCAGCTTAAAATCCTTCCCCGAATCGTCCGAAATAATACTTACAACCTCCTCTTTAAGAATCCTGTTTAAGTCGCTGGTATTTAAATACTTATCACGAGCCACCCTCTCCTCCAGTGCACGGATAATTTTCAGCGTAGTATCCACGCCCACGTCCGAAGCAATCAGCGCCTCCTCAATGTCATCAAGCGCCTCGTCATCTACTTTCGCCTTGCCCGCAACAGCCTTTGCAATTTTGGAAAAGAACCCTTCTTTGGTTTTTTCCAAGCCCTGGTCAAGCTGCTCTTTTTTGTCTTTTGAAAGAAAATCGAAAAATCCCATTTTTTAGTTTGGAGTTTGAAGTTGAGTTAAAAAGTTTACAAGCTCGTCTGAAAAAACTTCAAATCTCAAACTGTAAACATAAAAAAGGCTTCCCGTTTTTGGAGAAGCCTTTTTCATTTGAGCCGGAAACAGTGTTACATTTCGCCCAATGCCTTATCAACATTGTCCTTATGCACCACCCTCTCCTTAAAAGTGTAGGCGCCTGATTTCGGGCTTTTCACAGCCTTAATCACCTTCACCATGTCTTTGCCGCCACCGCCACCTCTGTTAACTCTTGCGTTCTTACTTACTTTAGCCATTTTCCGTTATTTTATTTCTTTATGAACAGTCACCTTTCTCAAAATCGGGTTGTACTTCTTCAGTTCAATCCTTTCCGTAGTGTTCTTTTTGTTCTTCTTCGTAATGTAACGCGAAGTGCCGGGCAAGCCGCTCGTCTTCATTTCCGTACATTCCAAAATCACCTGAATCCTGTTTTTATTCCTTGCCATTGCCTGTTAGTTTAGTTTGATTTCTCCCGCAGTTTCCAGCTCCTTCAGGCAGGTGTACAAGCCGCGTTTGTTAATATTCCGAAGCCCTGCTGAACTAACTTTCAGCGTAATCCACTTGTTCAATTCAGGCACAAAAAATCGTTTGTTCCACAAATTAGGAAGAAACCTTCTCTTGGTTTTCCTGTTTGATTTTGACACGTAAAACCCCGTAATCGGCTTCTTACCTGTTATCTGACATTCCCTCGACATTTTTCAAAATTTCTTTGGACGGCAAAAATCGCCTTTTTTCTCAAACAAACCAAAAAGGATTTGAAAGAATTTTCTAAATCACGCATCCAACTCGCCTGCAATCACATTCAGGCTGCTCATCGTAACAACGGCATCCGATAAAAGTGAACCCCTCACAATTTCAGGATAAGCCTGATAGAAGATAAAGCAAGGTCTGCGGAAATGCAGGCGGTAAGGCGTTCTGCCCCCATCGCTCACAATGTAAAAGCCAAGTTCACCGTTGCCCCCTTCCACGCTGAAATAAACCTCCCCCTTCGGCACAACTAATTCGCCCATCACAATCTTAAAGTGATAAATCAGTGCTTCCATGTTCGTATAAACATCTTCCTTGGGGGGCAGATAAACCCACGGCACATCCGCATGGAAGTTGCCCGCAGGCATTTTATCCATCGCCTGCTGGATGATGCGCAAACTTTGGCGCATCTCATTGTTGCGCACCATGAAGCGGTCATAGCAATCGCCCTTTTCGCCAATGGGAATATCAAATTCAAAATCCTCGTAGGAGGAATAGGGATTCATCACCCGCACATCATAATCAACCCCCGCAGCCCGCAAATTCGGACCCGTAAAGCCATAGTTCAAAGCGCGTTCCGCAGAAATGCCGCCAACGCCAATCGTTCTGTCTAAGAAAATTCGGTTGCGATTGAATAGTCCGTCAAACTCATCAAGCGTCTTGGGGAATTCCACTAAAAACTTCTTAATTTTCTGAATTGTCGTTTCGTTAAAATCCCGTTCAAACCCGCCTATTCTGCCAATATTAGTTGTTAAGCGCGCTCCGCACACCTCCTCGTAAATCTCATAAATGTCTTCACGCTTCTGAAACATATACAAAAAGCCCGTAAACGCGCCCGTGTCCACCCCAAGAATCGAGTTGCAAATAATGTGGTCGGCAATTCTGCCCAACTCCATCATAATCACGCGCATATAATCGACCCGCTTCGGCACTTCTATTCCAAGTAATCGCTCTACTGCTATATGCCAGCCGATATTGTTAATCGGGGCGGAGCAATAATTCAGGCGGTCAGTAATCGGAGTAATCTGGTAATAAGGTCTGCGCTCTCCAAGCTTTTCAAACGCACGGTGAATGTATCCTATGGTCGGTTCCGTGTCAACAATCTTCTCCCCGTCAAGCTTCATCACGTTCTGCAACACCCCGTGCGTAGCCGGATGCGTAGGGCCCATGTTGATTGTTAACAAACCGTCATCGCCAATCGTCTTATCGGTGATGGGAAGTTTTTGTTCTGTTGTTTGTGCTTCCATTTAAAAGTTTGGAATTTTGAGTTTTGAGCTTACCGTCTCTTCTACCCTGTTTTTAAATTTAATTCCTTTCACCTCTGATTGGTTTAAGTAAGTGATAAAACCTTTCAGCATTTTGCTGATTTCATCACTGAGTTGGTATAACTCGTTAAACTTTTCTTTTGAAATATATCCTTTATCAAAAGCGCGATAGAGTTGTGACCTCGATTCTCCCCCTGAACCCTTCGCGATGCTTAAAAATTGAATGAACTCTTTTCTCCAGCCTCTTTCAAATCCCTCCGCAATATTATCCATGATTGAACCTGATGCGCTGTTAATCTGATCCTTTAGCTTAAAATCTTTCGAGAATTCAGCGCCTCTGGTTAGTTTATAAATTTCATTGCAATACGCTCTTACTTTCTGTCAGATTATTAAATCTTCAAATTTTGTCCGTGTAACCATCTCCAAACTCAAAAATTCCAAACTCCAAACTTTAATTCCCCTCAACCAACGATTCTCTGCCAAACATCGTATCATCTTTGTCTATGCGCGAGCCTTCTTCCAGCGGATATTCCTTGCGCATGGGAAAATAATCCATGCTGTCAACATTCAAAATACGCTTCAAATCAGGATGCCCCTTGAATTGCACTCCGAAGAAGTCGTATGTCTCACGCTCCATCCAATTCGCAGTAGAGAAAATGTTTGTCGCAGTATCAATCACCGGGTTACTGATGGGAATGTTCGCCTTCAGCCGGATGCGCGTGTTCTTCCACAGGTTGTGCAGCAGATAAACGATTTCAAGCTCCTCGCCTTTCCGCTCGGGAAAATGCACCGCAAACAGCGAAGTGAGAAATTGAAACTGTAAATCCTTATCATCATAGAGATACTTCAAAACATCGGTAATCCTTTTTGGGTTCACCGTAATGACAAGCGCTTTGTAAAGCGGTTCTTCCACTGCGGAAACGATGTCGCTTCCGTAGCGGTTAGTAAGTTTCTCCTGAATAAGTGCGTGTGGTATCTTTTCCATCAATGCTTAAATCTAAAGTCTGTTATCTCACATCTCACGTCTCAAGTTTAATATCTATCAATCAATTCCGTATTTAGCAAGACGTGCTTTGTATTCGGGTGAAGAACGTCTGCTCAACCCTTCGTTTTGCGCAAGTTGCTGCACACGCAGCAAGCCGTCAATCACCTGTTCCGGTCTTGGAGGGCAGCCCGGCACATACACATCCACCGGAATGATTTCATCAATGCCCTGCAACACGCTGTACGTATCAAAAATGCCACCGCTTGATGCGCATGCGCCCATCGCAAGCACCCATCTCGGTTCCGCCATTTGGATATACACCTGTTTCAGCGGAGGACCCATCTTCTTCGCAATGGTTCCCATCACCATCAGCAAGTCAGCCTGACGCGGAGAAAAGCTCGGACGCTCAGAGCCGAAGCGCGCGAAATCATAGTGCGCGCCCATCGTAGCCATAAATTCAATTCCACAACAGGAAGTCGCGAAAGGAAGCGGCCAAATGGAGTGTTTCCGCGCAAGACCTATCACTGCCTCTAACGAAGTCGCGAAAAAGCCGTGACCTTCTACCCCCGGAGGAGCTTGTACTAATGTTGGTGGTTTTGGATAACTCATTTTTTAAGTTTAGAATTTAAAGTTTGGAATTTGGAGATTTTGCGACTTTACAACTTCAAACTATTTATGCTTCCCAATTCAATGCGCCCTTCTTCACGATATACACAAAGCCCACAAGCAAGAAGCCGACAAACGTCATCATCTCAATAAACCCTAACATGCCAAGCGCTTTAAAGTTCACCACCCACGGATACATGAAAATCACTTCCACATCAAACAGCACAAAGAGAATCGCCACCAAAAAGTATTTCACATGAAAAGGCATCCGCGCATTGCCTACTGATTCGATGCCGCACTCGAATGCTTCGAGTTTGCGTTTGGAGTCACGCTTCGGCCCCAGCAGATGTGTGCCGAAAAGGTTAATCACTACAAAGCCGAAAACGACTAAAAACATCAGGAGAATCGGGAGGTAAGGTTGCAGGTATTCCATCTTCTATTTGAATGGCGGCAAAAATAGGCAAAAGCACAAGATTCAAAACCGTGTTTTTACGCGCGGTGGATAAGTGGAAAGGCGGTGGCGCGTACGGACTTCATTTCGATAGCGCATTGTCTTGTAGCGCCCATGTCACAAGGGTAACACAACCTGCAACAAACGCATCAGCAATCAGCAACACACAAAGGGAATTCATTACTTCTCATTCAATTTTAAAAACCCTTCCCTCAAAAGGCAGCAACTCTGCTTGCCGGTGTCGCGCATGAGTAGAAAGAATTTGCTCACCCGCTGCTGCAACAGCGCGCTTCTTCTTTGAAAAGTTGAGCGCCACCAAATACTTTTCCTCTCCTTCCCTGCGATAGAAAGCAAAAACATGTTTCGTGCAATACGCTGTGGCAACTGATAGTTTCCCGTTTTGCAAAGCAGGAGTTGCATTGCGCAGCGCAATTACTTGTTTGTAAAAATTCAACAACGAAGCTGAATCCAACTGTTGACGCGCAACATGAATCTCATTATAATTTTCAGAAACAGGCAACCAAGGTTGCGCAGTGCTGTCACAAAAACCTGCGTTTGCAGCTTCATTCCACAACATTGGTGTGCGGCACTCATCGCGGTTGAGCGATTCGCCCGAAAGGTTCACCAGAAACTGCGGCATCCAACTGTAACGCTCCGCCAACGGGTCTTTCCCTTCTTTCATCGGAATCTCCGTGCGCGGAATCCCCAACTCCTCGCCATAATAAGTAAATGGAATGCCGCGCACCGTGTATTGCAACAGCGCAAGCAATTTCGCTTTCTCCACGCTTCCGCCAAGCCGCGCAATACTACGGATGCGGTCGTGATTGCTGAACACATACGTGGGTTGAAATGGCTCGTGAAACGCAGCTTCAAACTTTTCAACAAGATGACGAAACAAGGTTGCATTGAAAGACGTGCCGAGCGTTTCAAATAAAAACACCGTATGCAATCCCTCCTTGCCGTTGTGCTTACAGTAGCTTTTCAATGTTGCAGAATCACCAAACACTTCACCTACAAGAAACCGTTTTGGGTTGTCGAATTCATCCACTACGCTGCGCAACTCAGTCGCGAATTGAAAACTCTCTTCCTGATTCAGCGTGTATTTTGTTTTCTGAAAAAAAACATCAGGATTTTCCTCGGAAGGCAACATGCGAAAGCTGAAAGGGTTGTCGCGCAGCGATGCGTCTTCATACAACGCATTAAAAATATCCAGCCTGAACCCGTCAACGCCTTTTGCAAGCCAATAGCGCGCCACGTCAAGCATCGCCTGTTTCACTTCAGGATTGCGATAATTCAAATCGGGCTGAAACGGCAGAAATGAAGCCCAATAATATTGTTGCCTCAGCGAATCATAATCCCAGCCATTGCCGCCAATCATTGCTTTCCAGTTGTTGGGAGGATTTTTATCGCCCCTACCCTTTCCATCGCGCCACACATACCAATCCGCTTTCGGATTATCGCGCGAACTACGTGATTCGAGAAACCAGTTGTGTTGCGCAGAAGTATGGTTCATCACAAGGTCAAACACTATCTTCATGTTTCTGCGATGCACTTCCTCAATCAATTTCTCACACAACTGCATATCGCCATATTCAGGCGCAATGGAATTATAATCGCTGATGTCGTAGCCGAAATCTTGTTGAGGACTTTGAAAGAAGGGCGAAATCCAAATCGTCTCAAACCCGAGTTGCTTGATGTAATCGAGCTTTTCGATGATTCCCTGCAAATCGCCTATGCCATCGCCATTGGTATCATAAAACGAGCGGGGATAAATCTGATAGATTGTTGTGGTGCGCCACCAATCGCTACTTTGATGCTGCGCAAATAAAGTAAAGGATACTGCACTGAACAAAACGATGAAGTGCAGTTTTTTCATGAAGAAATTTATTCAACAATAAACCAAGGATTCAATAAATCTTCTTTATTGTAAATAAGCGGCTGGCGCGTATTTGCATTCAGCACCTGCAAGCCTGCTTCTGTAGCGACAATATGCGCTGCGGCTGTATCCCACTCCATCGTTGGTCCAAAGCGAGGATAGACATCCGCCTGTCCTTCTGCCACCAAACAAAACTTCAGCGAGCTTCCCGCTGAAATAAAATCTACTTCTTTGCCTTGCTGTTTAAGGTTTTCAATGAACTCTTTCACTTCATCGCTGAGATGCGAGCGGCTTGCAACAACTTTCACTTTTGATTTTTGCGAATAATGCTCACGCTTGTCATTGAGTCGTATTGTTATTTCGGATTGTGAAATCATAAAAGTGCCTTTTCCCATCACGGCATAATAAGTCACGCCCGTAGCGGGAATATAGACAACACCCAACTCGGGAACTCCCTCGTGAATCAACGCGATGTTCACGGTAAATTCACCGTTTTTATTAATGAATTCCTTTGTGCCATCAAGCGGGTCAACCATCCAGAGATACTTCCACTCTTTTCGATTCGCGTAAGGAACCTGTTTGCTCTCTTCAGAAATCACGGGGATTTCAGGATAAAACTCCTGCAAGCCTTGCGTGATGATATCATTGGAAGTTTTATCAGCGAGGGTTAAGGGCGAGTTGTCTGCTTTTTTTTCAACCGAAAAATCCTGCTGATAGATTTTCAAAATTGCTTCACCCGCGATTTTTGCAAGATCAATGATGTGTTGAATTTCAATTTTCTCAAGCATTCTTTTCTAAATTGTTTTCATTCGCTCAATGCACTTCCTCAAACTCTCGTGCCAGTGCGGAATTGAGATGGCGAATGTCTGTTTGATTTTTTTCTTGTTAAGCACGGTATAATGTCCACGTTTTGCCGGTGTGGGATATTCGCTCGTTTCAAGCGGCTTTACAGAACAGGTTAATCCGCTCAAATCCATGATTGCCACTGCGAAATCATACCAACTGGAAACGCCTTCATTGCTGAAGTGAAAAATTCCTCCTGCTTGTTTTTCCGGCTGTGCAATAATATGCATGATGCAGCGAGCTAAGTCAAGCGAATATGTTGGCGTTCCCACCTGGTCATAAATCACTCCTATTTCATTACGCTCGCTTCCAAGCCGCTGCATTGTTTTTAAAAAATTATTTCCAAAGGGCGAGTATAACCATGAAGTGCGCAGGATAATACTTTGAGGGTTTTCCTTCAGGCAGGCTTCTTCACTGCGCCACTTTGATTTTCCATAAATATTCATGGGAGATGGCGCATCTTCTTCCACGTAGGGTTTATGTTTTCTTCCATCAAAAACAAAATCAGTAGAGATATGAATCAACTTGACATTGTGTTCATTTGCCGCCCGCGCAAGATTAGCTGCCGCTTCTACATTGAGCTTAAAAGCGTTTTCCATGTCGCTCTCTGCTTTGTCAACTGCGGTGTAGGCAGCGCAGTTAATGAGGTAATCAAACTTCTGCGCAGCGAGAAAATTTTGAATGGCGGTTGGGTTCGTAATATCAAGCTCGGTGAAATCAGTAAACGTGAATTGATGCTGCGGAAATTCTTCGGCAAGTAAACTCAACTCTGTGCCAAGCTGACCTTTTGAACCGGTAACGAGGATCTGCGCCAATGTTTATGAATTGAATTGAAAATTCGCAGTTGCATTCTGTAGATACGGTAACTTGACATCCTTATCAGAAATTATCAAATGCTCTTTTGCAACCTGCCAGTCAATCCCGATTTCAGGGTCATCAAGCCGGATGCCGCCATCATGCTCGCGGGAATAAAAATTATCGCACTTGTATAGAAATTCTGCGGTTTCACTCAGCACTAAAAAACCATGCGCAAATCCTCTGGGAATAAACATTTGTTTTTTATTATCAGCGGAAAGAATTTCTCCGTGCCATTTTTTATACGTAGGGCTGCCCTGTCTTAAATCAACCGCAACATCCAGCACCTTCCCTTGCACAACACGAACAAGTTTAGCTTGCGCAAAAGGGTCAAGTTGATAATGCAGGCCTCTCAAAACGCCATAACTTGATTTCGATTGATTGTCCTGCACAAACTTATTGCTGATGCCCGCCTGTTCAAAAGTGCTATTGTTATAGCTTTCAAAAAAGTAACCGCGGCTGTCTTCAAATACTTTGGGTTCAAGAATAATTAACCCCGGAAATTCAGTTGTTATTACGTTCACGAAATCTTTTCTTTAAAAGGTGTTCAAAAATAGCCGAAAAACATTTCCTGCTTTTTCGTGAGCACGTTTCAGGTAAAAAAAAACCGCGCTGTAATCGAAACCACAGCACGGTTTTTATTTCTTCTGATTTTTTATTGTCCGATGATATACCAAGTTGTTCCGGTAGAAATCACGCGGATGAAATTATACTGCGTAATTAATGTTGGCGTCAGCACACCATCAATTGTTTCCACGCCATCAGGATTAATCGTAACTGCATTGCCTGAAGCATCAATTTTCTTGATGATGTACGTGCGGTTGGGAACAGTAGCCGCTGCGGGAAGTCTTACCTGCATCGCGCCCAATGTAGCGTCAACCACGATAACCACTTCTTCGCCCGCAGTGTAAGGATCATCAAAGCTGGTTACGCTTTTGATTTTACAAGCAATCGCGCCATTAATGAACGTCTGACCAATCAATGTGAGGTTCGTATCTAAATCGGATGATTGCACATTTCTGTCCATGATTTTGTCTGTAGTCACCGCATTTGATTGAATCTTTGTCTGCGTAACTGCTCCCGTCACTAACGTGGGGTTAGGATAAGTTCCAGTTAGTGAACCACCGGCTGTAGTTCCAGACATAATGAATTTACCGACCGTGTAAGTGCCACTTGCATCCGTAATCTTCAAGGAGTCGCTCACAACTGAAACGCTTGCGATTAATTCATTTGTAGAATCATTATCAAAAAGATTTACCGAGTTGCCGTCATCAATTGAAAGCGTTTTACCTACAAGGCTTAATGTTTGGTCATCAACTGAATTTAACGCTACGTTGTTTCCGCCTGAGATATATAACGTGTCGTTGCTCAATGAAACTGTCTGTGCGTCTGTGTTATCTAAATAATCTGCCAAACTCACTGAGTTTCCACCACTGATATACATGCTGTCTCCACTAAGCGAAAGTGCTTGGTCATCGCTGAGTGAAATCGCAACGGTATTTCCACCTGAAATACTGATGGAATCATTGCTAAATGAAAGCGTCTGAGCGGCTGAGGCTGCATCAACATAAGTTTTAGTTGCTGCATCTGAACCAACAGTAGGCGCGCCAAGATTCGTGATTTTGTTTGTGCCCATCGCGATGTTGCCTGAGAAAGTCGTAGTGCCTGCAAGCGTAAGTCCGCTGCCAAGCTTTACTGAAGTAACTGCACCGTCATTGATTTTTGCAGTTGTCACAGCGCTGTTTTGAATTTTCGCAGTAGTAACGGCATCCGTTGCAATCTTGGTGTCGGTAACATTCGCATCTGCAATTTTTGCAGTTGTAACGCTCGCATGAGCAAGTTTTGAAGTAGTAACATTCAGGTCAAGAATTTTTGCAGTTGTTACTGCATCTGTCGCAATATCACTTGCTACAATTGTTCCGTCAACTATTTTAGCAGATGTAACTGCATCATTTGCCAAATCACCGGTTACGATTGTTCCATCAACTATTTTAGCTGATGTCACTGCATCATTCGCAATGTCGCCTGTTGCAATTGTTCCGTCAAGAATCTTTACTGATGTTACCGCATCTGTTGCAATATCACCCGCTACAATGGTTCCATCAAGAATCTTTGCTGACGTTACCGCATCCGTTGCGATGTCACCTGCTACAATTGTTCCATCAACTATTTTAGCTGATGTCACTGCATCATTCGCGATGTCGCCTGTTGCAATTGTTCCGTCAAGAATCTTTACTGATGTTACCGCATCTGTTGCAATATCACCCGCTACAATGGTTCCATCAAGAATCTTTGCTGACGTTACCGCGCCCGTTACGATTGTCGGGTTCGGGTAAGTGCCTGTTAAGTCTCCACCTGCGGTTGTTCCTGTCTGCACAAATGAACTTACGCTAATTGAGTTTCCTCCGCTTATGCTCAGGTTTCCGCCACCAAGTGAAAGCGTCTGCGCATCGGTATTATCCAAAAATGAACTCATGTCAACCGTGTTACCGTTGCTGATGGCAATGCTATCGCCAACAACGCTCAATGTTTGTTGGTCAGAAGAAGTAATCACAACTGAGTTTCCGTTGCTGATTGAAAGCGTGTCGTTGCTGTAAGTTAAAGTCTGTGCATCGGTGTCAGTATCATCTAAGTAAACACTCAAATCAACTGAGTTGCCTCCGCTGATAGAGAGCGTATTTCCGCCTAAAGACAAATTCTGCCCGTCAGTATTATCTAAGTAGCTGCTCAAGTCTACAGTATTCCCACCACTGATTGCCAGCGAATCATTCACGATTGAAACAGTTTGCGCATCGGTGTTGTCCATGAATGAACTCATGTTCACCGTGTTGCCGTTGCTGATGGAAAGGTCTGTTCCTGCAACGCTCAATGTTTGTTCGTCTGTAACTTCAATCACCACAGAGTTTCCGTTTGCAATTGTAAGCGTGTCGTTACTGTATGTTAAAGTTTGCGCATCGGTGTTATCTAAGTAAGAACTCAAATCAACCATATTACCACCGCTGATAGCAAGCGAATCATTCACGATTGAAACAGTCTGCGCATCTGTGTTATCCATGAATGCGCTCATGTCCACAGTGTTACCGTTGCTGATAGAAAGGTCGGTACCTGCAACTCCCAGTGTTTGCGCATCGTTGTCTGTAATTACAACTGAGTTGCCGTTTGCAATTGAAAGCGTATCGTTGCTATAAGCTAAAGTCTGCGCATCGGTGTTATCCATGAATGCGCTCATATCTACGGTGTTGCCGTTGCTGATGGAAAGGTCAGTGCCTGCAACATTGAGCATTTGACCATCGGTGTTGTCCAAATAGCCGCTCAGGTCAACTGCATTGCCTGCACTAATCAGAAGCGAATCGTTTACGATTGAAATTGTTTGTAATTCATTTGTGGGATTTGCATCGGCATCATCTTCGAGGCTGCTGAGGTCAACAGCAATTGTGCCCCCTGCATCGGTGATTTCCAAAGTGCCTGTGTTTAATACTGCTCCCATGTTTAATTCGTTTGCAGGATTTGCATCCGCATCATTTATCAATGCGCCCAAATCAACTGACATTGTGCCCCCTGCATCAGAAATCTTAAGATTTGTTCCGCTCAGGATTACGCCTGTGTTCAATTCATTTGTTGCATCATTATCATTATTCGTAATTGCAATAGAATTTCCACCGCTGATGGAAATTGTATTTCCCGAAAGCGACAAGGATTGAATTTCGTTTGAAGCATCATTATCTGAAAGCGTCACCGAGTTGCCACCGCTGATAGCGAGTGTATTTCCTGTCAAGGAGATATTCTGCATTTCATTTGCCGGGTCAGAGTCAGCATCATTCACAAAACCGCTCAAATCAACTGCAGAAGTGCCGCCTGCATCAGTTACTTGCAGCATGTTTCCGCTCAATGCGAAGTTGGTAATCAACTCATTTGTAGAGCTATTGTCCGAAAGCGTCACCGAATTTCCATTAGAAATAGAAAGCGTGTTGCCTGAAATTGAAAGTGATTGCAACTCGTTTGTTGCGCTGTTATCCATCAACATTACGCTGTTTCCATTGCTGATAGAAAGTAGGTTTCCGGTAAGTGAAATCATTTGAATTTCATTCATCGGATTTGTGTCGCTGTCGGAATCATTAATATCAATCACCGCACTCATGCTGCCTGTGCCGTCAGTAATCGTAAGCACATTCGAAACAGTATCAAAAGAAATGGATACATTCACGCCTTTGTTCACAAGCGGAGAAACATCAATCGAACCGCCATTCTGGATCAAAATCAAATTTTGTGTGGGATTCAAAAACAACTGCTGGTTGTCTGTATTATCTAAATATTCCGACAGGTCAACGCTGTTGCCACCGGAGATAGAAAGCTCATCATCGTCAAGTGAAATCGTCTGGTCGTTTGTTTCATCGGCAGAAGAAGTCCATTTGTTTCCGTTCCATTTTAATATATGACCATTCATGGGAACTGCATCCACATCACTCAGTTGCGTGAGCGTGTTGTCAGAAAGGTCATCCGCTTCTTCATTAATCGTTACGGATTTCGTTTCTCCTGCTTCTGTTACAGAAAGTTCATTTGCAACAGCATCAAAAGAAAAATCCGTAATTACTTCGTTTGTTGCGCTGGGGTCGCTCAAAGATGTTGCGGCAACAGCGGCATAAGGAACAACCTGCATTTCAGACATGCCCATCGTAAAAAAATTAGTGCCGCCTGCGGGATCCATTTCTATCTTCAGCCATTTGCCGCCCGTAGCCCATGCGATGCTTTCATAATCTCCGCTGATTTTATCCCCGCTGCCAATGGAAAGCGAGAACATGCCAAACTTATTTGTTTGCACCGCATGCATTTCCGTAAACACAGAACTGCCACCTGAGGCGCTGTCAATCATGGAAAAGCGCAGACGGATGTTTTGCTCCGCCATCACTTCGCCAAATGCGTTGCGGGCAACAGCCTGATATTTAATTCCTGAAGGTAATTGCGAAAATGCTGACACACACGTAGCCAGCACAAGCGAGAGAACGAGGGTTAGGGTCTTCATAATGGATTAGTTTTATATCCACCAAGTCTATACGAGAATTACCTTGAAAAGGTTTTAGGGAAGATTCTCAGCTACGATAAAGATGTAATTAAAAAAAGGAATGTGGTTGCGCGGCTCATTCTTATAACATGCTTGCAGGAAACGCAAAATCCTTAAATTCACGTGAAGCATGAAATTCATAATGACCCGCTTCTTCTCCGCATTTTGCCTGCATTGCTCCTTTGCGCAAAACCAAACCAACATCTGGTATTTCGGTTTATCTGCTGGATTTCAAAAGCGCTCCGGAGGTTTAGGGTGCGCGCTTCTGAAGTTGCGCCTTGCATTTCTGAAATTGCAGTTGGCGCTTAAAGAACTGTGGCGGATGCTTCCAAAGTATGCAGTGGGTGTTTGAAGGCGCGCAATTGGCATCCAAAATATATTCCTGAATCTGTAGATATCAATTAAATTGTTCATCTTCACGGGGGTAGATGACATTTCGTTCATTTAGATAATGGTGAACCACACATGAATAAAGACATCCAAGCATACAATAACACTCAATCAGCAGAGGACAGTGAGAATTGCAACCTGCTTGCTGAGAAAATCACCCGCAATTTGCAAAAGGCGGAAAATAAAATCTGTCATGCTCATCCTGTTTGGTTTTTAGACGGCAACCCGATTGTTGGTTACAGCAGGCAAGAAAGCAGGCTGGAGTTTGATATTTTGGAGTGGAGCGGGTTTTGAAGAAGAAAAACTAAATGCGACAGGCAAGAAATTTAAAGACGCTTCTGTTTCTTAAACTACGGTTGAACAAATCAACACCAAAGATTTGAAGCGCTGGCTTAAAATGGCCATCACAATACAATAGGATTATAAAAAAATCGTGAAACGAAAAGGCGTGCTGGAAAGATTAAAGTAAAGTAAACACGCAATGTAAATTGAATGAAATGAAATCATGCCTTGCTGCTTTATTTATTGTGGTGATTACAAAAACCATTTCAGCGCAGGAGGTGCGATTGAAAGAATTAATACCGGCAGGTTTTTCCATTTTAGATACGGTAACAGGCGATCTTAACCATGACGGTTATCCCGATTATCTGCTTGTGCTCAAAAACGATGCGGAGCAGCTTGCGCCCGACACAGCCCGCCCGCTATTAATTCTTCACGGGCAGCAGGATGGCTCTTGCAAAGCAGTGGCGAGAAACGATAGCATTGTTCTTTGCTTCGGTTGCGGTGGCGTGATGGGCGACCCTTACACGGGGATAACGGTGCAGAATAATTCATTCACCATCGCACATTCTGGCGGCAGCGCATGGCGCTGGTCGCGGGTTATTACTTTTAAATACGACAAGAAGTTGCGCAACTACATTTTGCATGAAGATACGGGCGAATCATTTCACGCCACAGAACCCGACAAAGCAGAATCGCACACTTACCGCAAAGAGATGTGGGGCAAGGTGGAGTTTGAAGAGTATAAGGCGGAGTGGTAATAATCGTTTATAAAAGGGAATTTTTGAAAACGAACTCGAAATAAAGAAACGGGACATTCACGTTTTTAGCTAAAGCCTCCAAATTTCACTAATTGCCCCGCCCTTCAGGGCGAGGATAAAAGATGATAGGAAATCCGGTCAGGGCTTCAGCTCTTTACTGCTTATCTATATGATATTTGCTGATGAACTGATCATATTCCTCTTGGAAGGTTTTCTTTTTGTGATGCTCATCTTGATTGGTGATGTAAGCGTTCACGGAATCAAAGTGTGATTCGCTGACGGAGACCGCAAAGTACTCATCCTGCCAGATGAACTTCTCTTTCCATTTCAGATTTTTATTTGCCCAAAAAAGATGATTCTCCTTTCAGCAGGTTCATCACCGTGGCGATGTTTTGCTCTTGCGAGAGTGAAAGCAGGCAGTGCAGGTGGTCGGTAGAACCGTTGACATTGAGGAGATGAATATTTTTTGTCGCGGCATATTCGCGGAGATGGCGGCACAAGGCATTTTTGTTTTCTGTGTTCATCAGAGGTTTCCTGTCTTTTGTCGCCCACACCGCATGAATGAGGATTTTGATGAATGGCATTTTTTGAGATTTTAGTTTTGAAGATAGTGAGTAAAGGGCTAAAGCCCTTGTCTTGTCCTAAAATAGGTTTACACAAAACCTAAAAAATGGAGCACATACAATTCGTAACAGCGTATTCGGAATCCTTCCGAAAGCGAGTTGCTTTAGAAATCATTGGCGGTATTATGACCGCCCAGCAGGCACGAAAAACGTATTCAATTCGTGGTAAAATGACGGTGTATAATTGGGTAAAGCGGTACAAACAATTTGGTGTTTGCGTTTTAAGTTTAGCCGAACAAAAACCAATTGCCCAGATGCCCGCAAAACCGAAGCCTGAAAAACAACCCGAACACGATGCGTCTGTTTCTGCCGAACAGCGCATTAAACAATTAGCGCGGCAATTGGAAGACGAGCGTTTATTAAAACAGATGTACCAGCGCATGATCGCTCTTGCCGAACAAGAGCATAAGATTGTGATCAGAAAAAAAATCAATACCAAGTAATCCACGAAATGAAAGACAGCTACCCGCAGCAAAGCCTGACCCGGTTCTGTCGGTTACTTGGTATTACCCGGCAAGCATATTACAAAAACAGTTGGCAGCAGCAGGCAGCCACGATTGAAGAAGAATTAGTGCTAAAAGAAGTAAAACAAATCAGGCAATATCACCGGGCGATGGGCGGCAGAAAACTCTACGAACTGTTACAGCCATTTCTGCTGGAGCATCAAATTAAAATGGGAAGAGATGCTTTGTTTGATGTGCTGGCAGTTCATGGTTTATTAGTAAGAAAAAAGAGAAGAAGAATCTACACAACCAACTCCCATCACTGGTTGCACAAATGGCCCAACCTGATAAAAGATTTTGTTCCCACAGCACCAAATCAACTTTATGTCAGCGACATTACGTACTGGAAAATAAAATCCGACTATGTCTATCTCAGTTTAATCACCGATGCTTATTCTCATAAAATTGTCGGTTATCATGTAGCGCCCACCTTAGCAGCCATGGAAACAGTCTGTGCCTTGCAGATGGCTTTGCAGCAGCTTGGGGCTGCTGCCAGCCATCTGATTCACCACTCTGACAGAGGCGTGCAGTATTGCTCCGAAAAATACGTACATCTGCTCACCACGCATCAGATAAGCATCAGCATGACTGAAAGTTCAGAGCCAACCGATAACGCCATTGCAGAGAGAGTCAATGGAATATTAAAACAAGAATACCTGGAACATTACCAAGTAAAAAACATGGAAGAAGCCAAAGAGCTTTTGACAAGTGCGATCAGACTTTACAATGAAGAAAGACCTCATTTAAGCATCGGAATGCAAACACCCGACATTGTTCATCAACACAACATCAAAACAGAAAACTTATGGAAGAAAAAATCACCTAATGCAGTATCATTGTAAACCAATAGTAGGATTAACACAATCCGTAAACCTATAGCAGGATTAATCATTTAACCTGTAAACTTATTTTAGGACGAGACAATCATATTAAGTGGCATTACCCCTCTGGGTCTCCCCTAAAAGGGGAGAAGCCACCACCCATTGCAACTGCTTAATCTCTTTGTGATTCAAGTCACAGA
>Ga0163153_10001271_pt1 | contig 40088 bp, 38 predicted proteins | sample OliLakLV19MP6IB1_FD_148629 | JGI IMG/M metagenome (GOLD analysis project Ga0163153, IMG submission 148629) | Freshwater microbial mat bacterial communities from Lake Vanda, McMurdo Dry Valleys, Antarctica - Oligotrophic Lake LV.19.MP6.IB-1 | ecosystem: Environmental > Aquatic > Freshwater >... | reverse complement strand
GCAGATCGCCGGTAAAGTCGGCGAGGAACGCCTCGGGTCCGGCGCGCGCCCGTGTCTCGGTCGCCGCAAACACCACCTGCGATCCGAGCCGATCCAGATACGTCCACAACCGGCCCGTGCGACTGCCGACGCCGTCCTCGAGGATCGTGATCGGCGTGTCATCGGTGTGCAGATACGAGGCGGCGACGATCTCGCGACGCAGCTGATCGCCGATCGGCGCGAGCGCCGCGGCGACATCCGCGACCCAGCCACACAAGGTGGAGCGCGACACGTCCACGCCCTCGCGCAAGAAAATGCGCGATTGGCGATACAGCGGCAGATGATCGACGTATTTGCTGACCACCACGTGGGCCAGCAGCCCCTCGGCCGCCAGGGCTTTCTCGACCGCCTGCGGCGGCGCGGGCGCTCGGCCCTGCAAGCCCACCGGTTAGGTCCCCAGGTGGTCTACTTTTCGAGCGGCGAATGGATCAGTTTTCGAGCGGCGCGCCCACATGCGGGCGTTCGCCTCGGCCCGTGAACGCCAGGGCAATGCGCTCACGAACTTCGCTGACGCCCTCCCGCCGAGAGAATTCGACATGGCCGAACAGGTCTTCAAGGACCCCTATCTGTTTGATTTCCTCGGCACCGCCGATCTGCGCCGAGAGCGCGACGTTGAGCAGGCGCTTGTCGACCATATCCAGAGCTTTCTGCTGGAACTTGGAACCGGATTCGCTTTTGTCGGGCGGCAAGTGTCCCTTGTGGTCGGAGATCAGGACTTCGTCATCGACCTGCTCTTCTATCACCTTGTTCCGCGCTGCTACGTACGCGCTTCGTGACGTCAAGAAGCCCATCGGTGTCGCCGGCTGGTCGCTCACGGAGAGCCTGCCATCGGTGGAGGAAATCGCAGCCGAGTTTTCTGTGAAACGCCGCCACCCGCGGGCTAGATGACCTGCGGGCTCCAGGAAACTCTCGATGTCCTCACGGATCGCGACGCCGTACGCCTGATGCTCAAGCCTGATCACGGACACAACCGTCGCGACGTCGAGGTAGCTGCGGCTATCCGTGGAGGGGAGACTCATGAAGGTCGGGGATGTTGAGAAGTTGCTGCACGCCGACGGGTGGACCAAGGTACGCACCAAAGGGAGCCATCAGCATTGTCAGCACCCGTTGAAGCCCGGGACGGTCACGCTGGCCGGCCGAGGGTGGTATCTTTCGGCAAGCAGGGCTAGATTGGAGACACCGATGAATTCGCAGACATACGCGGTCGTCATTGAAGAGGGCCCGACGAGCTTTGGCGCGACTGTGCCGGACCTGCCGGGCTGCTTTGCGGTTGGTCGGACGCGAGAGGAAGTCGAGCGCCTTATTCAGGAAGCCATCGAAGAGCACATCGCCGTGCTCGAGGCAGATGGTGTGAACGTGCCTGCACCGCGCATGACGGTCGCAACCGTCAGCGTTCGATAGCGCCACGCCAGTGAGCCGCAAGTTATCCGCCGACTATTTCGAGATCAGACCCACCGGCCACGCGGAGCCCAGCTGGGCCATCGGCATGCCCACCGATCAGGCGCGGGCACTGGGACGACGCTTCAAGCAGGATGCGATCTTTGTGGTCCACGAAAACGTCCTGAGCGTGACAGGCTGCGAGGCAGGAGCGGACGTGAGGGGGATCTTCCAGGGTGTGGAAGATATACCGATTAGGAATGGGCATGGTGCACCCCTGAGTTGTCGTTCAGGCGTGGCTACTCGGTCCCGACCAACGGGGCGAATTTGACCTCGTAGCAGAGCCAGGAGATCTCGTACTTCGAAACGCCCTGGAGAACTGTAGCGGCGACTGCGTCTTCTCGACCAGAGATGATGATGCCTCGAACCTCTCGTTCGGGGAAAATTTCCTTCAGTGAATCCAGGTAGCCGATCATCTGTTCAGCGATGCCGCGTTCGTGCTCGCGCTTGAGTTCGATCGCGACCAGCGCACCAAATCCGTATCTGGCGCGCTCCTGGCAAAGCAGGTCAATTCGCCGTCCATTTGGGAGTCTGAATTCCCGCCCGGAGACGCGCTTCGAGCGAAAGAGCTCCAGGTTCCTGAACACTCCGCTGGGGCCGCTGCCACTGGTCACTCGATGAAGGAAACTCGGCAAAGGGAATCGGTACGCCCCTTGCTGAGGCGTGGGCTATGGACTTCGAGTTCTTGAAGGACCGCTACGACTTTGAACTCACGCGAAAGGACGAGCTGACGTCGGCGCTCACGCTACCCGTCGGCGTGCTCTATTTCCTGGAGCATGGCGGCTGACGAAGACCTGGCGGACGCAGAGTTCCAACAGCAACTTGAGCGCCGTATAATCGAAGCTGCAGACACAAGCGCCATGAGCAACGACCGGTGATCTAAGGAGTGCACATGCCGAGTGAACCCAAGCCCACGACACCGCCGGTGCCGGCACCACCGGCACCCAAACCACCGCAGATCTCGCCGATTCGTGTCCTCAGGGAAGGCACGCTGCCGACGCGATAGGACGGACGTTCGTGATCATCTCGGCCGACGCCACCACAGGCGAGACCGCCCTCGGCCACGACGTGGCGGTGGTCATCACCCCGACGCGCAAGAAACACGGCTGCATGTCGGTCGTCGTCTCGGCCTGAGCGCGCGGCCAGTCGAAAGACAACACGCTGATGGGCCTGCGATCATCCCTTCAATGCCCGCGCGGACGAGATGGTGGTGCACTGACCGGCGCCTGCCAACGATCAAACGCGTCTTTGAGATCACTGGAGGGGAGGTCAGCGACGGGCACGCCGCTTGCAACGCCAGAGGCATGCCGGATTCCGCGCTGCAAGTGGACCAGATCGCCTCGGCCATCCTCGTCGTCCGTGGGCACCGCGTATTACTGGACCATGACCTCGCCAGGCTGTACGGCGTGGAAACGCGCGCGCTCAATCAAGCGGTTCGTCGGAATCTCGACCGGTTTCCACTGGACTTTATGTTCCGGCTGTCTGGCAAGGAGGCCGCAGACTTGAGATCACAATTTGTGATCTCAAGTTCCCATGGTGGTCGCAGAGTCCATCCTCTGGCCTTCACCGAACAGGGCGTGGCCATGCTCTCAAGTGTGCTTCGAAGCCCCCGAGCAGTCGCCGTCAACATCGAGATCATGCGGGCATTTGTGGCCCTCAGGCGCACGCTGGAGACGACTGCTGGATTGGCCCACAAGATCGAGGCGCTCGAGGTCAGATACGACGGCCAATTCGCTGAGGTGTTCGAAGCCATCCGGCAACTCGTGATCCCTCCTGACCCGCCAAGGCGGCAGATTGGGTACAAGAGGTAAGCGGGTGAGTAGGCGCTACCCATTTCTACCGGCAAGCGGGTTTAGACTGGAGCGGGAGAACACGATGACCTGCGCCGTCCTCATTGAGCTGGGCCCGACGAGTGTTGGCGCGACTGTGCCGGACCTGCCGGGCTGCTTTGCGGTGGGTCGGACCCGAGAGGAAGTCGACATTGCCGTGCGCAACCGTCAGCGTTCGATAGCGCCACGCCAGTGAGCCGCAAGTTATCCTCCGACTATTTCGAGATCAGACCCACCGGACACGCGGAGCCCAGCTGGGCCATCGACATGCCCACCGATCAGGCGCGGGCACTGGGACGACGCTTCAAGCAGGACGCGATCTTTGTGGTCCAGGAAAACGTCCTGAGCGTGACCGGCTGCGAGGCAGGAGCGGACGTGATTCACGTCGGCGAATTTCTGGCACGTGCGGACGGGCGGCTGTGACCGCGTTCGCACAGGGGCCCGGGCCGGTTAAGCTGACCGGCAACACAACCATGCGCTACTGGTGGGTGAATCAGAACCAGACGTACCGGACCGAGGTCCAGGGCAACTTCCTGTGGTCGCCCAAAACCAACGCGAATGGTGCGCGCAATCCGTTCTACGACACCATGCGCCAGGTCGGCCCGGGCGACATCGTCTTTTCGTTCTGCGACACGAGAATCAAGGCCGTTGCCGTCGTCACCGGTGCCGCGCAGACCAGCCCGAAACCTGACTTCGGCGGTGCCGGGCTGAACTGGGCAAAGGAGGGCTGGTTTGTTCCCGTCTACTACTGCGAGTTCGACGTGCCAGTCCGGCCGAAAGACCACATCGCGGCCCTTCGGCAGTTCCTGCCCGAACGTTATGCGCCACTACAACAGAATGGTGACGGTCTGCAGGGTGTCTACCTCGCAGCGGTGCCGGAACTGATGGCACAGGCGCTGATTGGAATCATCGGCGCGCAGGCCTACTTCGATGCCCTCGCGGTGCTCACCGGGTTTCCAAGTACTCCGGACGTCGAGGAGGACACACCACCTGATATCGCTGGCGACCTGGGGCCGACATTTCGCGACCAGGTGATCAAGGCCAGACGCGGGCAGGGGGTGTTCCGCGCCAATGTGATGCTCGTCGAGGCAGAGTGCCGGGTCACACATGTCGCCGACCGCAAGCACCTGCGCGCCAGTCACATCAAACCCTGGCGCTATGCGAACGATGCCGAACGCCTCCGCGGCGAAAACGGACTGCTGCTGTCGCCCCACGTCGATCACCTCTTCGATCAGGGCTACATCTCCTTCTCCAACACCGAACAGCTACTGGTCGTGCCGGACATCCGCGCGGGCCTGCTCGACAAGTGGGGCATAGACGCCGGCGCATGCGTCGGAGCCTTCAACCGCGAGCAACAGGCGTTCCTCGACTATCACCGGGTGCACGTGTTCAAGGGGCTGAGCGCTGGGGCCCCACGGGAGCGCTGAGGCACGTGCTGTCTCGGGACCGGAGGTCGCTCTCGATGCCCTCGCGGATGGCGACGTCGAGGTGGGTGCGGCTGTCCATGGTGGGGGTTGCGGATGGGGGATCTTCCAGGGCCTGGAAGATATGACGATCCGAGATGGGCCTGGACGTGTTGCCAAAGGTGAGATGCGCGCCGCGGCAGGCGAATCAGGGCTCGCCTTCAAGCGGAGTGTAGGCCTGCCCGCTCGCTCATCCGAACCCAGTCCTGGGACACACGGTCGATACCGCCCTTGTTCCTGTTGATCCGGCCGAAGGTCCCGCATGGGGGCGGCGTGGCTGCAGGCGAGTTGCCTGGCGGTGAACGTCACACGGCCAAGGCAGATCACCACCCGCGGCTTGATGATGGTGATTTGGGGAAGGGCAAAGTCCGTGGCCGCCTTCGTCAGGTCAGACATCGGAATCTGTGCGCTCATGCCGCCAGGCTTCACGAAGGGGAACAGGTTGGTGCCGTACCCAGTCACACTCGTACGCGCCGTCGTGGTAATCCCCGATACCGGTGTAGTCAGTGCCAGTGGCGCGGGCTGCGTGAGCCGGACTTCACGTGCTTGCGGAGTCCATCGAAGTAGGCCGTGTTCGCGGTGGGGCCCGGTGCTGATTCCGCGCCGGTGAGAAGCAGTTCCCGTAGTCGAGCCTTCAGCGCCTCCGGCAGCGAGATGTTCATGGTGCTCATGCTGCCTACGCTGGACCCGATGGCAAAATTTGGCAAGACGACCTCCTCGACGACGATAGCATCGTCGGCCTGCCGTGGTGTCCAGCTCGCGCGTTTTGATGTACCACCAACGCGGTCACGTCTCCGTGTTGCCACGAGGCCGTGCCGGTCGAAGGAACGAACGCCCTTTGAGGGGCCACCCTCAGCTGCAATCCCCATCGCGGATTCCGCTTCCGCACCGGTAATGGCCGAGCGCCGCATCCCGCTCCGTTGTCAAGCCGAAAGGGCTGGCCCGCGCGGACGAGATGGTGGTGCACGGACCGCTTCAGGTCCCTGATCGCGCTGAAGCAAGTTGTGGCTATCGCTCGGTGGGCGGCCCGTTCTACCTCACGAAAGTACGGCGTGGTCTTACTCCTCAGGGATGAGGGCGGCCGCTGCGCGCGCTCCAGGCGTGGTGTACAGTGTCGCCGTGGCGACACGGTGAACAAATTCCAGCGCTGGATGATGGCGATTGCTGGCGTGCTGATCCTGGTGGTTGGTGGGGCGGTGGTCCGAAATCAGGTCAAGGTCAGGAATGGGCGGGTGGCCAGGGCCGAGGTGAAACAACGGCAACACCCAGTACGCCCCGAGGGTGCTGATGTTGTGTCGCGCCGAAAGGCGCTGTTCGACTTGTTGCGCCCGGTGGCGCTGCGTAACTGCGAGTTGCAACGGTTTGGCGAGGCGAATGATGGCGGCTACCTCATGTGCCGCAACCTCCTGCAGGACGTCGAGGTCGCGTATTCCTACGGCATCGGGGGCTATGACAAGTGGGGGTGTGATATTTCGAAAGCCCTGGACGTGACCGTGCATCAGTACGACTGCTTCAACCCCAAACAGCCTGCCTGCTACTTCGGCGATACGGTATTCCACACCGAGTGTGTGGCTGGGACCGCCGCCACCATGGACGGGCGCGTGTTCGACACTGTCCAGAACCAGATGGTCCGGAATGGCGACGGTGCGCGCCGGCTGGTGTGGAAGATTGATGTCGAGGGCGCCGAGTGGAAGTCGCTACTCACGATTCCGACCGATATTCTGGAGCGAACCGACCAGATGGCGGTGGAGTTCCACTGGGCCGAAGATGCCGATCATCGGTGGCAGGATGACCCCGACTACCTGGCGGTTATCCGGCGCCTGACGCAGTTCTTCGAGGTGGCGCACATTCACTTCAACAACGCCAGTTGTGTGGCCGACCTGTCTCCGTTTCCCTCGTTTGCCTACGAAGTGCTGTTCGTCAGCAAGCGGGTGGCGGTGGTCGATCCCGACCGAGGCGCTGGAGGGATCCATCCGCTCGATGCCCCCAATAACTCCTCGCTGCCGGAGTGCCAGGTGGTCGGGCGCTGACCTCGCCGGCCGGTCACCGCATCGGTTACCGCCGCCCGAACGCTCGTTCGCGCTGCTCACCGTCGCGATATTCGGTCGAAGCGGAATAGAAGCCCGACGAAGTGAGCGTGATGGTCACGCGGCCGGCGCCGGGGTTCTCCCAGAACCAGCCGTGAATGCCAGGCTTCGTGGCGATGAACACGCCGTGCGCCGTGGCACTGGTGCCCTTGCCATAACTCTCGGAATAGCGCGCCGGGGCGTCGTCTGGCTCGCCATGGAAGTCGAACCCGACTGCCGCAGACGCGGTCCACGAGTACACCAGACTCGCGCCCTGCTCCAGGCGGTACTTGTATTCAACACCCTCGAACGGGCGCAACTCCACCGTGAACACATCCTGCGCCAACGTGCCGGACTGCGGCGAATTCGCGCCAGGACTCTGGGCAGAGGTCGTCGTGGACGCGACCTCGTCATCAGTACCGGCGAGCGCGGTCAACCCAAGCACCCGGCCAGTGCCGAGCGGATCGATGCCGTATTCGGCCGGCAGCACCGCAACCACCAGCACCACCAGCGCGACGACCAGCGCAACACCGGTAGCCATCAGAATGCGGCGCGCGGAAGCGGGCTGCGTCATCGATTCACCACGTAGCCCACAAGCTGATATCCCATCAGCGCAAAGCCGCCGGCCATCAGCACCGTATTGGTCGCGAACGCATGGCGCAGGAAGCCAAGTCGCGTGCGCCAATACGTCAGCGCAATCAAAATGCCCATCAGCGCCAAGCCCTGTCCGATCTCCACACCCACGTTGAACGCCAGCAGGTTTGCCACCAGGCCATTGGCCGGTAACGACAGCTCCTGCAGTTTCGTCGCCAGACCGAATCCGTGAAACAGGCCGAACACCAGCACGGCCAGGCGCGCGTCGGGCCGGTACCCGATCACACGCTCGAACCCGCCGATGTTCTCGAATCCCTTGTAGACCACCGACAGGCCAATCACCGCGTCGATCAAATACGCATTGGCCGGCACCTGGCCCAGCACCCCGAACAACAGCGTCACGCTGTGACCGAGAGTAAACAGGCTGACGTACGTGACGACGTCGGTGGTGCGGTAGAGGAAGAAGATGACGCCTGCCAGGAAGAGCAGATGGTCGTAGCCGGTGACCATGTGCTTGGCGCCCAGATACATGAACGGCGCCGGCACAGGCCCCGTGACGCCGCGCACAAACGCCGCATCGCGGTTGGAGACGCCGTGTGCCGACAGGGCCTCGGGTGCGATGGCGGCCAGAAGGCCCAGCGCCAGCAGCGCCCCGATCCAGACACGGGGGCGCATCGCGCTACTTCGTCTTGCCGAGCCGGATGACCTGGGCCAGCTCCTCATCCAGGTCATGGTCCACAGTCACCGAGATGGGTTCGCCCTTCTGGATCTTCGCATTGGCAAACGTCACCACCACGTCGTCTCGCAGCACTTTGGTTTCTGCGTCCACATCGAACTTCATCGGCGTGATCTTTTTGGTCTTGGCGTCCACCACGTTGACGCGCACGCCGGCCTTGTCAGCCTCAAGCGCCGTGCCCTTGAATGTGACGTTGTGGGCCGCAAGCGAGACGGTGGCAACTGCGATGACTACGGCACCGACGATGGCAGCAATTGATTTCACTTTTTCCCTCTTGACTCCGGGACCCCAGGACCCCACGACCCCGATCATTTTCTTGGTCTCTCGATGATGGCGGCCGCGCCGCCTTTGTTGAGCGGCCCCTTGCCTGGAGCGAAGCCATTTTGCTGAAGCACATACGCCAGCAGGTTCAACGCCTCATCGTCATTCACCACGGCAGAGCCGTCGTTAGGCATGGTGGTAACGATCAGGGTGAGGAGTTCGTCAAGCGAACGGCCTTCCCATTTCTTGAGGAATGGCTCATCGCCCAAGGGGAGGTCTTTGGGCTGTTTGAGCGCAGCCACCGTGAACGCGTGGCATTCGCTGCAGAGCTTGACGAATGGCGCCTTGGCGGCGTCTGCCTGGGCCTTGGTGTAGATGCCGTCGTTGGTCGTGGCTTGTCGCGGCGACGCTCCGGGCGTCGCCGGCGGCGCGACGCCGGACACCGTCGCCAGCGCACACGCAGACCACACCGCCACGACCCCCACGATGAGGGCGCTCGTCTTGCCGAATGTCACGCGCCTTACCTCCAGCTGAATCCGTGTTTGGTCAGCGGCAACGACCGCACGCGCGTGCCGGTGGCGGTAAAGATTGCGTTGGTCACGGCCGGAATGATCGGCGGCAGTGCCGGTTCGCCCAGCCCGGTCGGGTTGTTGTCTGAGAGCACCCAGTGCGTCTCGATCACCGGCGGCGCCTGCCGCATCCGGAGCACGGGATAGGTGTCGAAGTTGCTCTGCACCACCTTGCCGCCATCCACCGTGATCTCGAGCATGAGCTGGCTCAGGCCGTCGATGATGCCGCTGTGCACCTGACTCTCGGCGTTGAGCGGGTTGATGATGTGCCGGCCGATGTCGCCGGCCACCCAGACCTTGTTCACCTTGATCCGCTTGTTCGCGTCAACGCTGACCTCGGCCACTTCGGCGAAGTAGCCGGAGTGACTGAAGTGGAACGCCACACCCATCGCGGTGCCCTTGGGCAGTGTCCGCTTGCCCCACTCGGATTTTTCGGCCACCAGCTTGAGCACGCCGGTCATGCGCTCGGCGCTGAAGCCGCCTCCACCACCGCCACCACCCTGCTGGGGAAGCGCGATGGGCGTGCGGGCCAGAAGGTCGAGGCGGAACTGCACCGGATCCTTGCCGCCCGCGTGAGCCAGTTCGTCCATGAACGACTGCATGACAAACGAGATGGCGCACGAACCCGGCGCGCGGTGTGCGCCGGTGGTGACGCCCAGAGGCATCATCGAGGCATGCGTCGCGAAGTTCGGCACGAACCGCGCGGGGAACTCCGTGGCGCTCAGTGTCGAGGAGGGCGCGGGACGCACGGCGGGCCCTTGCTGGGCCGGCGCACCGGCTGCAGGCGGCGGCGCCTCGTTGCTGAACGAGATGAAGTGATTGCGCCAGGCGACGAGCGATCCCGACGCGTCGAGGCCGCCCTTCAGGTGATGGTAGCCGGCGGGCCGGAACACCTCCTGCTTCATTTCGTCTTCGCGCGACCAGCGAATCTGCACCGGCACACCAATCGTCTTGGCGATGACCGCGGTTTCGATCACGTAGTCGTTGTAAAGGCGGCGTCCGAAGCTGCCGCCCATCCGGGGCAGGTGCACGGTGATGTCGGCGGCCGTGATGCCGAGCGCCGTGGCAATGGTGTTGACCACGCCGCCGGGCTGCTGCGTACCCGCCCACATCTCGAGTGTGCCGTCCTTGAACACCGCCGTGGCGTTGGGCGGTTCCATCGGTGCGTGCGCCAGGAACGGATACGCGTAGGCCGCTTCCACCGTCCTGGCGGCGCCGGCCAGTGCCGCATCGACGTCGCCGTCGGTGCGCGTGGTGCTGTGGGGCGCCATCGGCGCCATGGCCGCGGCCTTCGCGGCGAAGCCGGCCGTGCTGTCACCGGCGGTCTTGCCCTCGTCCCACACCACCTTCAACTGTTTGCGCGCCGACTCGGCGTACCACCAGCTGTCGGCCACGATCGCCACGCCGCTCATCGAGCCGCCGCCCACACCGTCGGGAATGATGAACGCGTGACGGATGCCGGGCAGCGCCTTGATGGCGTCGAGATTCGCACTGATCGCCTTGCCGCCGATCACCGGGCACCGCTGATACACGCCGTGCAGCATGCCTGGCAGCCTGACGTCGCTGCCAAACAGCGGCTGGCCGGTGACGATCTTGTGGTTGTCCACGCCTGGCATCGGTTTGCCGATGAATCGGTAGTTCTTCGCATCCTTCAGCACGACGGATGCGAGGGGCGGTGGCGTCATGCGCGCAGCGGCCGCTGCCAGTTGGCCGTACCCGGCCGACCGGTTCGACGCCGCATGCACCACGCGGCCTGGCGTGGTCGTGATCTCAGACGCCGGCACGCCCCACTGCTCGGCCGCAGCGGCGATGAGCATGTGGCGCGCGGCGCCGCCAATCTGGCGCATGGGCATCCAGTTGTTCGGCGTGGCCGTGCTGCCGCCCGCCGACTGATTGCCGTACTTCGCGGGATTGAGGTCGCCCTGGACGATCACCACATCCTTCCAGTCGGCATCAAGCTCTTCGGCGATGAGCATTGGCAGCATCACCTTCACGCCCTGGCCGATCTCGGGGTTCTTGGCCGTGATGGTGACAATGCCGCTCGCGTCGATCGAGATAAACGCGTTGGGCTCAAGCGGCGGCGCGTTGCCGCGGCCCTGGGCGAAGACGTCGAGCGGTTCGAGGTAGGTGGCGAGCATGAAGCCGCCACCAGCCAGAGCGGTGACGCGCAGGAAATCGCGGCGGTCGAGTGTAATGGTGGGGCTCATTTCGCGTCCTTCATGCTCGGCGCCGCATCCGCAGCGCCTGGGGTTCGCACAGCTTCGTGAATGCCCTGGCGGATGCGGATGTAGGTGCCGCAGCGGCAGAGGTTGGTGTTCATCGCCGCGTCAATCTCGGCGTCGGTCGGTTTCGGCCGGGTCGAGAGCAGCGCCGCGGCGGCCATGATCTGGCCCGCCTGGCAATAGCCACATTCCGGGACGTCGAGTCTTTCCCACGCTTTCTGCAGCGGGTGCGACCCGTCGGGAGACAGCCCCTCAATCGTGACCACGGCCGCGCCGGCCACGTTGGCCAGTGGGGTCTGGCACGAGCGCACCGCGCGTCCGCGCAGGTGCACGGTGCAGGCGCCGCACTGGCCGGTGCCGCAGCCGTACTTGGCGCCGCTGAGGTTCAGGACATCCCGCAGAACCCACAGCAGGGGCATGTCGGTCGGGGCATCCACGGTGGTCGATTTCCCGTTGAGGGTGAAGGTGGTCGGCATGGCCGAATTATACGGGAACTGGGGAACTGGCGAACTGAGGCGCTGCATTGCCTCATTGGCCCATTGCCATTGGCCCATTGCCTCATTGCCCAATAGACTGGTTTCATGCGACATCGCGAAAGCGCTGGGTTGCTGCTGTACCGTCGAGGGCTGACGACGACCGTCCGCCTTGAGGTGCTGCTCGCGCATCCTGGCGGGCCGTACTGGGCCGAAAAACACGAAGGCGCGTGGTCGATTCCCAAAGGCGGAGTGGATCACGGCGAAACGCTGCTTGAGGCCGCGATTCGCGAGTTCCGCGAAGAAACGGGCTTCCATTCCGCGGCGCCCTACCTCGCCCTGGGAAGCGTCATTCAGCGCAGCGGAAAGACGGTGCACGCCTGGGCATTCGAGGGCGACTGCGACCCGGCTGCGACCAGCAGCAACCTGACGTCCACCGAGTGGCCGCCGCGCTCGGGCCGACGCATCGAGATCCCGGAGGTGGACCGCGTCTCGTTCTTCACGATCGACGAGGCCCGCCGCGTGATCAACGCCGGACAGGTGGGGCTGCTCGATCGGCTGCTGCAGCTCGGAGGGCATGGGCTTCAGCCCGTGCCGGGTGTCCCGGACTGAAGCCCGGGACACCCGGATCCTTCGGCGGGATCTCCGGAAAACGATCAGCCTACGTGGATGCGGGGGCGCTGCGCCGGGTCTGGTTCAGCCTGACGCAACACTTCGCGGCACACCGGCGCCGTGTCGCCTTCGCCAAACGCCAGGAACCTCAGCAGATACGTAAAGGGATTGCCTTCCGTCCAGCCGAAGTAGGCATGGGGAATGGTATTGGTGCGGTCGCGCAGATCGAGCAGCAGGCCGGCAATGGCGTTGGGGATGGCCGGGCTGGTGCAGCGCAGGACGTAGAAACCGCCGACGTCCGCGCCGGTCACTTTCAGTCGCTCGGAAAAATCCGATGTGTCACCCGGCCGGACCTCCAGGAAGAGAATCAACGCATCCGACGGCAGGTGGTGCGAGCTGAGTGCTTCATCCAGTTTGCGTGCGTACTCATCATGGTTCCCCGCATCAGGCCGATTGGCGATGATGCGCAGCGACTGCCGGCGCGCCGCCTCGGTCACCAGTTCCTCGGCCAGCGCGTCGTACTCAATCCCCTCGATGCGCAACTCCGTCGAACGCGCCACCCGTGATACCAGCGACGCGCCGATGATGGCAACGATGAACCAGGTGGCAATCTGGATGCCCTCGGGCCGCTCGATGATGCTGACAATCGTCGTGTAGACGAAGATGACGGCGATCGGCACGTAGCGTATGCGACGGTGCGGCAGCGCGATGGCCACGGCCACCGCGGCCGAGGTCATCAGCATCAACACGCCGGTGGCATACGCGCCGCCCTGGGCCGTGACATCGGCATCAAACACGATCGTCACCACCAGCGCCATCACCGTGATGATGAGCACCAGTGGGCGCGTGGCCCGCGCCCAGTCGGGGGCCATGCCGTAGCGGGGCAGGTACTGCGGTACGAGGTTGAGCAGGCCGGCCATGGCCGAGGCTCCCGCGAACCACAGCGTACCGATGGTGGCGATGTCGTAGACGGTGCCGAACACGTCGCCCAGATCGCGATGCGCCAGAAATGCAAGGACCCGGCCACTCGCCTCGCCGCCCGCGCTCATGGCTTCGGCCGGCACGCGCAACGTCGTAACGAGGGAACTGCCCGTCAGCAAAATACTCATGATGACGGCCGCGGACGTCAGCAGTTTCCGCGTGTTGCGAACCCGCGATGCCAGTATCTCCTCGTCCGTGTCACCGCTGCCGGCCACCAACGGCATGACGGCGACGCCGGTCTCAAACCCCGACAGGCCCAGTGCCAGCTTTGGAAACAACACCACCGCGAGCAGGATCATCATCGCGGGGTTGCCATGCTGCGCGTACAGTGTCCGGCGCCACTCGGAGAGCACTTCGGGATGCAGCACGACCTGCCACAGCTCGTACCCGATCACCACGACGTTGACGGTGAGAAAGGCCACCACCAGCAGCACCGCCAGCCAGATGGCCTCTTTGAAGCCGCGTACGAACACGGCGCCCAGGGCCGTCACCAGCAGGAGCGTGACGCCCACCTGGTGGTCAGCCCAGTCAGGCACAAAGGGATTCTCAATGATGTGCGCCGAGGCGTCGGCGGCCGAGAGCGTTATCGTGATGATGAAACTCGTGGCGGCAAAACCCAGGAGGACGAGGACCGCGCCTTTGCCTTTCCAACGCGGCAGGCGTTCTTCGAGTACCGACAGGCTGCCCTGCCCGTGCGGGCTGAGCGCCGCGATGCGGTGATAGACCGGGAGCGCCCCGAACAACGTCAACAGGATGAGGACCAGCGTGGCAAGGGGTGCAAGGGCGCCGGCGGCCAGAAACGCGATGGACGGTTGGTATCCGAGCGTCGAAAAATAGTCGACCCCGGTCAGGCACATGACCTTCCACCACGGTGCCGCATGCGGGCGCCGTGGCTGTCCCTGACTTTCTGTGAGTTCCTTCGTAAACCAGTGCCGAAGCCCGCTGGTCCGTTTCGGGGGCGACGTCACCGACTACGACTTTGGAACGGTCCAGAAGTAGATGGTGCGTCCATCCACCTCGATCGTCTGCTCGGGCTGCCACTCACCCATGTCGAAGCTGTTGGACACGATGCGCGTGCCGGGCTTGAGTTCCCTCAGAAGCTTCGGCATCAACTTCACATTGAGTGACGGCAGCAAATACAGCGTGACCACCGTGGCCTCGCTCAGGTTGGTGCTGTCGGCAAACAGATCCGTGTGGATGAACGTGACGCGGTCGGTGACCCCGGCCGTGATTGCGTTGGCATTGGATTCCTTGATCCGTGTCGGGTCAATGTCGATGCCCACGCCTCGCGCGCCAAACCGTTTTGCTGCGGTGATGACGATACGCCCATCGCCGCAACCCAGGTCATAGACCACATCGTTCTTGCCGACCTTGGCCAGTTTGAGCATCTCGTCCACGACCAACTGCGGTGTGGGGACGTAGATGACATCCGGATCACGCAGGGCGGGACGAGTCTGCGCGGCTGGCACCACCTGCGACAGACCCACCACCACCAACGCCGCCGCGAGAACGAGACTCTTGCGCACCATCAGGTTTCTCCCTGGTGGCCATTATACGGAAAACGTCTAGTGGGCGCGCTCGATCACAATAAGCGTGGCGTCGTCCTGGGCCGGACCGGCCGTCCAGGCGATCACGGCGGCGTTCAGCGCATCCACGAGCGCTTCGGCGCTGCCAGCAGGCGTGCGCACCGCCAATGCGGCCAGCCGATCTTCGCCGAATTCCTCGTCGGCCGCCGACCGGGCTTCGGTCATGCCGTCGGTGAAGCAGATCAACCGATCACCGGGGCCAAACGAGGCCGTGCCGGTGGTGTACGTCCAGTCGTTCGACACGCCCAGCACGAGGCCCGTGGTGGCCAGCTGATCGATGCGGCCATCGGCTCGCACCAGGATGGGCGGGTTGTGGCCGGCGTTGGCGTACGAAATCACGCCGCCCTCAAGGTCCACCACGGCGTAACAGAAGGTCACAAACTTGCCCGACGCGATATTGCGGCAGAGCAGCCGATTCACTGAACTGCACACTTCGTGGGGTTCGGCGGCGGCATTGGCAAAGGCGCGCACGGCCGCCTGCAGATTGGACATGAGCAACGCGGCGGGCAGACCCTTGCCGACGACGTCGGCGATGGAGAGGGCGACGCGGGTGTCGCTGAAGCGCAGGACGTCGTAGCAGTCGCCGCCAATGCCGGCGGCCGGTGTCCACCGGGCGGCGATCTGGCAGCCATCCAGGATGGGCATGACGCTGGGTAACAGGGCCCGCTGAATCTGGCGCGCCTCTTCGTGGTCGCGGGCAAATCGCGCATCGCGGCGCCGCGCGGCCTGGCCTTCGGCCACTTCGCGGTTGACCACGTCCACAAGCGTGGTGTCGTCCCACGGCTTCTGGACGAAACTGCGCGCGCCACGGCGCATCGCCTCCACGGCCGTCCCGATCGAGCCCCAGCCGGTCATGACCACGACAGGAAGGGCCGGGTCCTGGGTTCGGACTTTCTCGAGTAGTTCCAGGCCTTCGCGGCCCGACGTGGTGTCGCGCGTGTAGTTGAGATCCATGAGCAGCAGGTCGTACCGCTGTTCGGCCATCCGGTCGATGACATCACCCACCGAACTGACCAGGTCGGCCTCATGTCCGGCGTCAACCAGCAGGAGCCGCAGGGCCTGCAGGATGTCGAGTTGGTCGTCGGCCACGAGGATCTTGGCGGGATTCACGACCGGTCCATCTACAAGGCTCATGCCAGCCCGGAAAGTTGGCACGGCTTTTCCTTCTATTGGGGAGAGAGGGGACCTCAGCCCGTCCAAGACAGGCGATAATCCCATTTGTGGGACGGAGGGAGTCCCGATTACCGATGTCAGATTCCAGACTGCCGATCACACCAGGGCGAGTGCTGGTCGCCGACGACCAGTCCGACGTCCTCAATGCCCTGAAGCTGTTGCTGGGCGGCGAGGGGTATGACGTGACGACCGCGGCGTCGCCTCGCGACCTGGTGGCGGCGCTGGAGCGGGCGGATTTCGACGTGGCGCTCATCGACCTCAACTACACGCGCGACACCACCTCGGGCCAGGAGGGGTTTGCGCTGCTCGACCGCATGAAGGCCATTGATCCCACCTTGCCCGTGCTTGTGATGACGGGATGGAGCAGCGTGGCCGGGGCGGTGGAAGCGATGCGGCGTGGCGCACGCGACTACATCGAGAAGCCGTGGGATGACGAGAAGCTGCTCGTGGCCGTCCAGACCCAGTTGGAACTGCGTCGCGCCTTGCGGCGCAGCCGCCGCCTGCAGGAAGAGAATGAGCGCCTGCACAAGCGCGACCTGCCGACGTTTATCGCGCTGGCTCCGGCGATGCGCGCCGTGCGCGACACGATCGAGCGCGTGGCGGCGTCCGACGCGAGTGTGCTCATCACCGGCGAACACGGCACGGGCAAGGAAGTGGTGGCGAGCCTGCTGCACCGGCTCTCGCACCGGTCGTCCAAACCGCTCGTCACCATGAACGCCGGGGGCCTGTCGGAGGGCGTGGCCGAGAGCGAGTTGTTTGGTCACGTCAAGGGCGCGTTCACTGATGCGCGGACGGACCGCATCGGCTGTTTCGAACTGGCGGACGAAGGCACGTTGTTCCTGGACGAAATCGCGAACATGCCGTCGCGCCTGCAGCCCAAGCTGCTGCGCGTGCTGCAGACGGGCGAAGTGCAGAAGGTCGGGTCGTCGCGCGTCATCTTCGTGAACGTGCGTGTGATCTCGGCCACCAATGCCGACTTGCCGGCCGAGATTGCCGCCGGACGGTTTCGCGAGGACTTGTTGTACCGCCTGAACACGGTGGTGGTTCACCTGCCGCCGCTGCGTGAGCGTCCTGAAGACATTGTGCCGTTGGCCGAGCATTACCTCGCCCGGTATTCGGACCGGTACAAGCGCGTGTTTGAAGGGTTTGATCGGTCTGCGCGCCAGGCGCTTGAAACGCACCTGTGGCCCGGCAACGTGCGCGAGTTGGGGCACGCGATTGAACGCGCCGTGCTGATGGCGCAGTCGGGCGCGATTACGGCACAGGATCTGGGCGTGCAGGCGGGAGCCGGCGCGGCGCCGGCCGCGGGCGATGACATGACGCTTGAGCAGTCCGAGAAGGTATTCATTCAGAAAGTGCTGGCGAAACACGCCGGCGATGTGCGCAAGGCCGCTGAACAACTTGGTGTCAGTCGCAGCGCCCTGTACCGCCGGCTGCAGTGCTTCGGACTTTAAGGACGGTCATGGACGCCCAATACAAACGAGGCGCGCCACAGGCGCGCAACCTGGAGCTGGCGATTGCGCTGCTGGTGGTCGGAGGCGCATTACCGGCCGTCAGCGTGTCGCTCTGGTACCTGTGGCGGCAACCCCTGCCACCCGAGGTCCGATGGACGCTGACGATCGTGATTGTGGTGTTCTGGATCGCTTCCGGGTCGGCGGCCCGGCAGATGGCCACGCGGTCGCTGAACGTGATCGCGAATCTGCTGGGCGCGCTTCGTGAAGGAGACTATTCCATCCGCGGCTTGAGCGCGCGCTCCGGCAGTTCCATGGCGATGGTGATGCGTGAGGTCAACGATCTCGGTTCGACCCTGCAACGCCAACGCACCGAGGCCGTCGAGTCCACGGCGTTGCTGACCCACGTGATGCAGGAGATCGCGGTGGCCGTGTTCGCCTTCGACCCGCTGCACCAGCTCCTCCTCGTCAACAAAGCCGGCGAGCGCCTGTTCGGCAAGACGCAGGTCGACCTGCTGGGCACACCCGCCACGGGCATGGGCATGGATGAGTACCTCACCGGGGAGCCGCGACGCCTGATCGATCGGGCGATTGGCGGCCGGAAGGGCCGGTACGAAGTGCGGCGCGCCGCGTTTTACCGCGACGGCCGCCCGCACCACCTGATCGTCATCGCCGACCTGAGTCAGGCGCTGCGCGAAGAAGAACAAGCCGCCTGGCAGCGCATCGTCCGCGTCCTGTCGCACGAGATCAACAATTCGCTGACGCCGATCAAGTCCATTGCGCACTCGTTGCGCCGCATCGTTGATAGAGCGGCGGGCTCCGCCGCGGACCGCGCGGCCGGGATCTCGGGGTTTGAGCGCAGCGACGAGGTGTCGCAGGGGCTGTCGCTCATCGAGGAACGATCGGGGGCGTTGGGCCGGTTCCTGCGCGCCTACGCGCAGTTGGCCCGATTGCCGAAGCCCCAGCCCAGGCCGCTGTCGGTGACGGATCTCATGATGCGGATTGTCGAACTCGAGAAACGCCTGCCTGTGCGCGTCACCCCATCGCCAGAGATTCGCCTGGTGGCGGATTCAGACCAACTCGAACAGGCGCTGATCAACCTGGTGCGCAACGCCGTGGATGCGTCGCTCGAGACCAACGGCGCCGTGTCCGTGCGGTGGTCCACGCTGGGCGACTGGGCCGAAATCGCCATCGATGATGAGGGCAAGGGCTTGCCCGATACCTCGAACCTGTTCGTGCCGTTTTTCACGACCAAACCCAATGGATCGGGTATCGGCCTCGCGCTCAGCCGGCAGATTGCCGAAGCGCACGGGGGCACGATTACGCTTGAGAATCGTGTGGGCGCCGTGGGGTGCCGGGCGGCGTTGAGACTGCCGATGAAAATGAGCCAATGAGCCAATGCAATGAGGCCATGAGGCAATGGGGCAATGGCCGAACGTAGAGCGCGCTGAGCTTCATGCGCGCCTGGCGCCGCGGTCTTGAGAGCCAGGCCGCGCCAGAAAATTCCCCGAGTTCCCTAGAGCGGTTTCGACATGCGTGTAGTCGAAACGTAGCGCGGCCTGGGTCTCAAGGCCGCGGCCGCGCGCTTGAAACCCAGCGCTTATTTTGGGTCTAGTTGACCCCTATGGACGTTATTGACCCCACTTCGCTCATTGCCCCATTGCCAGAACGCCTCGGCTGAACGACACGAGATCTCCCTCATTAATCTCCGTCAGAGCCGACGTGATGATGAACTCGCCAACGGTGAGGCCGTCCAGGATCTGCGTCAGTTGCGGTGTCGTGAGGCCCACGCGCACGTCGCGACGCATGACGCGATTGTCGGTGCCGGCCACCATCACAAAGGTCACGCCGCTGACGCGTTGCACCGCGGCGGTGGGCACCACAAGCGCCTCGGGCACCGACGCAATCAGGATCTCCACGAGGACCGCCGTGCCCGCCGGCGGACTTGGAATGCCGGGAGCCAGCGTCAGTGCCACAGCCGCCGTGCCGGCATCGGGCGAGGACGGTGTGGTGACGCGAGTCACGGTGCCTGCCATCGGCCCTTCGCCCATCGGGGTGATCGTCGCACTCTGACCATTGACGATTTGGCCGAGGTCCTGCACGAGCACGTCTGCGGTGATCTGCACTCGGGTGGGATTGATGATGCGGATGACCGGGTCTGTACCGGTGCCAAGCACCGTGTCGCCCACGTAGTGCCAGCGGTTGGCCACCACGCCGGCAAACCGTGCGCGAACCGTGGCGCGCTCCTCGGCGACGCGTTCGGTGGCCAGTGTCTGCCGTGCCGCCGATAACTCGATCTCGGCGCGAGCCTGATCGCCCCTGGCATTGTCGAGTTCCACCCGCGGCGCCAACCCCTGTCCGACGAGTGAGGTGAATTGCGTCACGCGCGCCTTTGCGGCCTCCACGCGTGCGAGGATCTGCGCGATTTCCAGTTCCGCTGCGTGGATCGCCGCCACGCGGCTTGGGACCTCGAAGCGCGCGATGATGTCGCCCACACTGACGGGGCTGCCCTCGGCCAGCGGCAGTTCCACAACCGTGGAGGTCTCGGTCGCATGCACCGTGAAGTCTCCGTCGGGCATTGGCGTGACGGCGCCGCGTGCGCTCACGATGCGGCGAAGCACATTCATGCGGGCGGGCTCCACAGAGACCTGGATGGCGCCGGTCAGCGCGGCCTCGGGTTCCGCATCGCGGCCGCAGGCGCCCGCGCCAAGGAGCCCGAGCACAAGGACCGCAGTGAGCGGTCGGCGCGCCGGCCACACAAGCGTCGAGACCAGCGACAGCAGTACCGTGATTGAGGCACCGATCACGGCATACCAGGGCCACGCGACACTCGTGAACGCCCACACCGACCAGACCGTGGCCCAGGCCACGAGCATCGAGGACGCCACGGGCCACGCCTCAACGCGCCGGCGCATGACGGCCACGAGGAAGGCGCCCAGCACGGGACCGGCTCCGAGTCCCAGCACGGCGAGGCCGGCGTCGAGCACCGACTGATTGAGCTGCGTGGCCAACAACGCAATCCCGATTTGCACCATGCCCCAGCCTACCGTAGCCCGGTGCGCCACGCGCAGCATGTCGGCATCGCTCGCCTTCGGCTTCCAGTACTTCAGGTAGAAATCGTTGACGGTGGTGGCCGCCAACGAGTTGATGGACGGCGACAGGGCCGCCGCCACAATCGCCGCCACCACGAAGCCGGCGAAACCCGCCGGCACGTAGTCGCGGACGAACGTGGGGATCAGCATGTCGGGTCGTGCCAGTGTGGGCGCGGCCACATGCTGGTAAAACGTGGCCAGTGTGACCCCGATGAACAGAAATAGACCGAACTGCAGGAAGACCAGAATGCCGCTGAGCGAGAGTCCGACCTGCGCCTGTTGCTGCGATCGTGCGGTGAGCAGCCGCTGGACAAGGAATTGATCCGTGCCGTGCGTGGCCAGCGTGAGCGCGACGCCTCCGACCATGCCGGCCCAGAAGGTGTAGGCCCTGAAAAAATCGAGCCGCAGGTCGAACATCACGAATCGACCGTTGGCGCTCCCGAAGTCGAGCACCTCACGGAGCCCGCCCGGCACGCCGGCCAGGGCAAACCAGAACACGATGAGTGCGCCGGCCAGATAGACAAACATCTGAATCACGTCGGTCCAGATGACCGCCGCCGCGCCGCCATAGAAGGTGTAGACGATCATCGCGATGCCCAGCACCAGGATGGCGCCCCAGATGGGCACACCAACCAGCGTGGCGACCACGGCTGACGTGGCAAACAGGCGGATGCCGTCGGCCGCGCTCCGGGTCAGCAGGAACATCGCCGACCCGAGGTTGCGCACCGGGGCGCCGAACCGCTCGTGCAGCACCTCGTACGACGTCATGAGTTCACGCGCGAAGTACTTCGGAATGAAGACCGCACTCACGATGAATCGCCCGGCGATGTAGCCGAGCGCAAGTTGCAGGAAGGTGAGATTGCCCGCCGCCGCATAGGTCTGCGCGGGAATGCCGATGAACGTGAGGGTGCTGGTCTCGGTGGCCACCACCGTGAAGCAGACCGCCCACCACGGCACGGATCGGCTGATCAGGAAGTACTCGGAGGCCGACGTCTGGCGCTTCGCGAAGCTCGCGCCCAGCCAGATGATCAGGCAGAGGTACACGCCGATGATCGCGTAGTCGAGGCCGGCCACGAGCGTCTATCTCGCCGCCAGCAACTCACCAAACCACACGTACTGCGACCATTTCTTCGACATTTGCCGTCAGTCTCCTCAGGGATGCGAGCAGGTAGTGTACCGTCTGCCCCGGAAAATACGACCAGTGCTGAAACTTTTTCACACCTGCGGTGTTTGTCAGGTAATGACCGTCCGCCCGCTGGGCCAGGCATGACCGACGCCCGGGCTTTTGAGGCGTTCCTTCTGGAATACCAGGACATGGTTTATGCCACGGCCTTGCGGCTGTTGGGCAACGCGATGGAGGCGGAAGACGTGGCGCAAACGGTGTTCATGAAGGCGTTCGAGCAGTTCGACCAGATCGGCACCAGTCCATCGGCACCAGGATGGCTCAAGACCGTGACCACGAACACCTGCCTGAACCACCTCTCGCGCTACCGCAACCGCTGGCGCTTCTTCAGCGAGTTGAGTGGCGCCGAGGCAAAAGCCATAGACTCCCGGACTGGGAAGTGGGGAACTGGGGAAACTCAGGGACCCTTGGACCCCACGCCCCCTGGACCCCGGGACCCCGACACGGCGCTGGATGCCGCCCTGCGCCGCCTGCCCGCACACCAGCGCGTCCCCATCGTCCTCTTCCACTTTGATGACCTGACCTACCAGCAGATTGCCGAGCGGCTGAATATCTCGGTGGGCAAGGTCAAGACCGACATCCATCGGGGACGAGAAGCGCTCCGCGCCGCGCTGGCCTCAGCCCACGAGGCGGGAGCGCTTCGATGACTCCCCGCGGCGTGAACTTCGATCCACACGATCCCCTGACCCGGGCACTGCGGGCGTTGCCCGAGCCGCGTGCGCCACGTACCCTTGCGCCGCGCGTGATGGCAGCGGTGCATGCCCGGCTCGCCCGGCCGGCACCGCGCACCTGGTTTGATTGGCCACTGGGGTGGCGCGTCAGTTCGGCTGTGGGCGCCGTGACCGTGATGGTCGCCGTGACGCTGGTGTGGCCGATGGCGCTCGCGTGGCTGCAGCCCGCCGCAGATGCGATGAGTGCTCGCGTCGGCGTGGTATGGCTCAAAGTCGACGTTACCCTCCGCGTTGCCGCCGTGTTCTTTCGCGCAGTGTGGTATCCGCTCGTATTGCCATTTTTGGCCATTGTCACGGTGATGACCATCGCGTGCGCCACAGTGGGCGCGATGCTCGGCCGTGTCGCTCTGGGAGGAGCGTCTCGATGAACGCAAGAAAACTCATGGTCGTGGCGCTCCTGATGATGACCGCCGTTGTGACCGCCGCGGGCGCAAGTCCCCAGGCTCCCCGATCACCACGTGAGAATCCACCGACCCCGCGCGGACAGGATGCGACCAGCCCGACGACGCGGCCGCAACCCAAGTCGCCCGCGCTCGATCGCTTCGAGCAGGAATTCGGGTTTCGTCAAAGGTATTGGCGGCCCGTGCTGCGCATCGGGCAGGACTACGCGCTGCGAGCCAACGAAGTGGTGCGCAGTGTCACGGTGGTCTTCGGCAATGTCCGCATTGATGGCCGCGTGGAAGGCGACCTGGTCGTCATCTTCGGGCCCGTGACGCTCTCAAACACCGCGGTCATCAAGGGCTCGTTTGTCGTCGTCGGCGGCAACGCCACGGTGCAGTCCGGCGCGATTGTGCGCGACGAGGTCGTGGTCATTGGCGCGGGATTGGATGTGCCGGAGAATTTCATCTTCGGCAGCGGGCACTTCGTGGTGGGCACACGCGCGCTCGGCGCGTGGATGGAGTCTGTGGTGCCCTGGGTGACTTATGGGCTCTTGTGGGGCCGGCCGATTGTCGCGAGCCTGGGCTGGGTCTGGAACATTGTCGGCCTGTTCCTGCTGGTGTATCTGCTGATCAATCTGGTGGCACACGATCCCGTGACCGCCACCGCGTCGGTGCTGGCCACGCGCCCGCTCGGCAGTTTCATGACGGGGTTGCTCGTCTTGCTGCTGGCCGGGCCGGTCTCCGCCTTGCTCGCGGTATCGATCATCGGTCTTGCGGTCATTCCCTTCGCGTTAGCGGCGCTCGTGGTGGCGGGTTTCGTTGGCCGGGTGGGCGTGCTGCGTGCAATTGGCAACACGGTGATGAGGCCCGACGAGCCGGGCAGCCGCTTGCAGGCCCTGCGGTCGTTTGTGATCGGTTTTGCTTTGGTGACACTGACGTACATGGTGCCGCTGCTGGGTTTCATGGCGTGGGCGCTGTTCGGCGTCCTGGGGCTGGGCGCGGCCGTGCTCGCGTTCCTGACGGCGTGGCGGCGCGAACATCCCAAGGTGGAAAAAGCGCCGCGGGTGCGCAGGAGCGCGCCTCTCTCCACGCCGCCTGTTGAACCGGCCCCCTCCACCACGTTGGGCGACGATGACGCGGAGACTGGAGGCGATCCCGCTGGGGCCGCATCGTTTGCCGTCGGTGGTGGCGCGGCGGCGGCCAGCATGCCGGGCGTCTTCGCGTCGAATCTGGCGTCGTTTCCGCGCGCCGCATTCCTCGACCGCGCGGCGGCGTTTGTCATTGACGTCGTGTTGCTGCTGTTCGTGAGCGAGCTGCTGGACCAGCAATCCAGATATCGCGATGACGACCTCCTCTTTCCCTTGTTGCTGATCTATTTCATTGGCTTCTGGGTGTGGAAGGGCACGACGATTGGCGGGATCGTGGCGAACCTCCGGGTGGTCAAGATCAACGGCGGCGAGCTGTCGTTTCTTGAAGGGCTGGTGCGTGGCCTGACGAGCGTGCTGTCGTTTGGCGCGCTCGGCATCGGGGTGTTGTGGATCCTGCGCAGCGACCTGATCGCCAGCGACGGCCGGCCTGCGCGTCAGGCCTGGCACGATTTGGCCGCTGGCACGTACGTCGTCAAAGTGCCGAAGGGCTATCCGTTGCCATAGAGATTTTTCTTGTGGCGCCATTATGGTGCTATTATGGCTCCATGCTGTCTTCAGTCAGTCTCTCAATCAAGGACGTGCCCGCTGAGATGGCTGTGGCTCTGCGCGAGCGGGCGGCGCAGAACCACCGGTCGATTCAAGGGGAGCTCATGGCGATTCTTGAGGAAGCCGTCCGGCCTCCCCGGAATCGTGGGTTCGATCCCGACCGCTTGATCCGGATGGCAGGGGCGTTGGGGCTCGGCCCCTCGGAGAGTTCGGTTGGCGTGATCCGCAAGCTCAGGGATTCGCGGTGAACCGCGTGGTGGCCGACGCGTCGGCGTTGGCGGCCGTCACGTTCCAGGAGCCGGGCGTTGACGACGTGAAGTTGCGGATGATGGGCGCGCAGGTCTTTGCGCCACGGATCCTGCAGTTTGAAATGGCCAGCGTGGCCTGGAAGCGCATTCGGCGAGAGCCAGAGTCCGCCGTGGCTACCCTGACGTTGTTGCAGGCCGCCCTCGGAGAGGGCAGCCACATCCAGTGGATGGACGTGAACGTCACCGACGTCGTCCTCATCGCTCATGCCACCGGGCTCACGGCCTACGACGCGAGCTATCTGTGGCTCGCGGCTTCGCTCGGGGCTGATCTGGTGACCCTCGACAAGCGCCTGGCCGCTGCAAATATCATAGAGACCTGATGTCGCGATCGCGCCTGGCCATCGTCGCGGGCCTCTACGTCTTACTGACGCTCGTCATGATGTATCCGGTCAGCGTCAACCCTTCGGGCCTGAAGCTGGGAGGCGGGGCCGATCCAAGTCTCTACATCTGGACCATCGGCTGGGGTACGCACGCGCTGACACACGCGCCCTGGGCCGCCTTCGACGCGAATATTTTTTTTCCGTTCAAGCATACACTGGCGTACTCCGAGAATGCCCTGGGCAGCGCGCTCATGGCCGTGCCCGTCATGTGGGTGACCGGAGACCCGCTCACCTCGACCAATGTGGTGGCGATCCTGTCTGTGGTGTTGTGTGCGTTCGGGGGTTATTTCCTTGGGCGCACATTGGGACTGTCGCGGCCGGCGGCGTTTATCACCGGGCTGATTTTCGCCTTCGCTCCGCCCCGATTCGCGCGACTGGCGCAGATTCACCTGGCGGTGCACTGGGTGCCGTTCGGCCTGGCGTTCCTGCACCGGTATCTCGACAGTGGCAAGGCGCGTCATCTGCACGCGACTCTGGCCCTGTTCTCGTTGCAGGCGCTGACGAGCGGGCACGGCGCAGCGCTCCTGATTCTGGCCTCGGTGCTGATCGTTGGTTTTCGACTGGTGTGGGGCATGCCCTTGGCACTGGCCACCCGGGTGCGCCACGTTGGCTGGAAAGGCCTGGTCGTGCTGCTGCCGGCGGCCTTGGCATTCATTCCATATTGGCTCGCGCGTCGCGAGGTGCGGCTTGAACGTGTGCTCGATGATGTGGGCGTGACGGGGTCGAGCTACCTCAGTTCCCCTTCGCACGTGCACAAATGGATGGTGGCGAACCTGCCTGATTGGGTCTGGCTGCGTCAGGAACCGGATGCGTTCCTGTTCCCAGGCATCGTGCCGGTGGTTCTGGCGGCGTTCGCCCTCTCCCGGCTCGTGTCGCGCGAGCGCTGGACGTACGTGGCCATGATTGTGGTCACCGCGTGGATGACCATCGGTCCGCCGTTCTCGATCTGGCGATGGATCTACTGGCTTCCCGGGTTGAACTTCATCCGGGTGCCATCGCGCTTCACGCTGCTTGGGATTCTTGCGCTGGCCGTGCTGGCGGGTTTGGGGTTCGACCGTCTGTCGACATCGTGGCCCCGGCGCCGCCGTTTGCTGGCCGCGGGCTTCATCGCCGCGTTGCTCTTGATCGAGTGTGCGTTCATGCCGATCGATGCCAGGCCGTTCAAGATCGACTCGACGCCGGTGGACCGCTGGCTCGATAGTCAACCGAAGCCGTTTGCCGTTGCGGAGTTTCCTCTGTCGGAATCCCGTGCGGATTCGCGCCGGGCCGACATGGCCACCAACTTCATGCTGCACTCACTCTCGCACCACCAGCCGACCGTGTTCGGCTACAGCGGCGTGGAGCCGCCCGGGTACAAGGAGATGTACAACGACCTCATCCGGTTTCCGTCAGACCAGAGCATCACTCGTCTGACCAATCTCGGCGTGACCTATGCCGTGGTGCACCTCGAGTACTACGACGCGGAGTTCCGCGCAGAGTATGAAGCCAGGCTGGCGTTCTTTGGCGACCGTCTGCGGCTGGTGCATCAGGACGGCCTCGGGCGCGTCTATCGTCTGCAGCCCAAGTCAGAGTGATCGCCGCTGCCGCGCTCCGGGTACAATCTCGGGGCGCCCATGAAACTGCGACTGCACCTGACCGTCAATGGCGAGCCGGCCGAAGCGCTGGTGGACCCCGACAAGACCCTGCTCGAAGTGCTCCGTGAAGACCTGCAACTGACGGGCACCAAACACGGTTGTGAACTGGGCGAGTGCGGCGCGTGCGCGGTGCTGCTCGACGACCAGCCCGTCTTGTCCTGTCTCGTGGTCTCCCACGAGTGTGAGGGCCGATCGGTTATCACGGTTGAAGGCCTGACGGTGGATGGCCGCCTCCATCCGCTGCAGGAGTGCTTCGCGGATCTTGGCGCGTCGCAGTGTGGGTATTGCACGCCTGGCATTCTCATTGCGGCGAAGGCGTTGCTTGACCGTGAGCCGAATCCGTCGCGCGACCTGATTCGCGAAGCCCTGTCCGGCAACCTGTGCCGGTGCACGGGGTACCAGCAGATTCTCGACGCGGTGGAAGCCGCCGTGCAGGGCCGAAAGCGGGCGACGTGACGCCGCCCCGCAATGTGATCGGCAAGCCGCGGCGGCGAGTAGACGGCCGCGCGAAGGTGACCGGTCAGACGAAGTTCGCGGACGACATCATCCTGCCGCGCATGCTGCACTGCAAGCTGCTGCGCTCCACCGTGCCCCACGCGAGAATCGTGCGCATCGATACGTCGAAGGCGGCTGCTGTTGAAGGGGTCTCACTGGTGCTGACCGGGGAATCGTTTCCGATTCCCTACGGCATCCTGCCGGTCAGTCACGACGAACATGCGCTGTGCCCGGACGTGGTGCGGTTTGTCGGCGACCCGGTCGCTGCAGTGGTGGCGCGCGACGAGGCGACCGCCGATCGGGCGGCGCGTCTGATCGAGGTCGAATACGAGACGCTGCGCACCTTCGCTTCGCCCGCCGACAGCCTGGCGCACCCCGAGCCGCGCATTCACGACTACGGTGACTTTGGTAACGTCCACAAAGCCGTGGCGCTCCAGTTCGGAGACGTTGACGCTGCCATTGCGGGCGCCGATCACGTGTTCGATGACACGTTCTTCTTCGAGGGCAACACGCACCTGCCCATCGAGCAACACGCGACGGTCGCCACGAAAGACCCCGATGGCAAGCTCGTGGTCTATTCGAGCACCCAGACCCCCCACTATCTGCACCGGGCACTCTCGAAGGCGCTGGAGATACCGGCCGCGCACATCCGCGTGGTCGCCACGCCCAATGGCGGCGGGTTCGGCGGCAAGAGCGATCCGTTCAATCACGAAGTAGTCGTGGCCTATGCGGCCATGCGCCTGGACCGGCCGGTGAAGATCGCGCTGACGCGCGAAGAGGTCTTTTATTGCCACAGGGGACGCCACCCGGTGTTGATGCGCTTCCGCGCGGGTGTGACCAACGACGGCCGCATCACCGGCCTCGACCTGCAGACGCTGCTTGATGGCGGCGCCTACGGGTCCTACGGCGTGGCCAGCACGTTCTACACGGGCGCGTTGCAGACGGTCACCTACGACATTCCGACCTATCGTTTCCGCGGGTGTCGCGTGTTCACCAACAAGCCGCCGTGCGGTCCCAAGCGCGGCCATGGCACGCCGCAGTCGCGCTTCGGCCAGGAAGTGCAACTCGACAAGATTGCCGAGAAGCTCGTCATCGATCCGGCCGACCTTCGTCTCAATATTGTTCAACCGCCCGACAGCCTCACGGCCAACTTCCTGCGCGTGGGTACCATCGGCCTGTCGGACTGCATCACGAAGGTTGTTGCGCGCTCCGGGTGGCGTGAGAAGTTCCGCAAGCTGCCACATGGCCGCGGCGTGGGCTTGGCGTGTTCGTCCTACCTCTCGGGCGCGGGACTTCCCATCAACTGGAACGACCTGCCGCACTCAGGCGTGCAACTCAAGCTCGACCGCAGCGGCGGCGTCACGGTGTTCTGCGGCGCCACCGAGATCGGCCAGGGGTCCGACGATGTGCTGGTGGGGATTGTGGCTGAGGTGCTGGGCATCGACCCGTTTGATGTGCGCGCGGTGACGGGCGATACGGATTTGACTCCGGTGGACCTTGGTTCCTACTCAAGCCGCGTGACCTTGATGATGGGCAATGCGGCGATTCAGGCCGCCGAGCGCGCGCGCGAATTGATCGCAGAAGGTGTCAGCGCGAAGCTTGGCATTCCAAAGGGCCGGCTGGTGTTTGCCGACCGGCGGGTCTTCGATAGCGAAGACCCCGACAAGGGGACGTCATTCCGCGAAGCCGTCTGCATGGCCGAGGCGAAGTTCGGCACACTCGGCACCACGGGCTCGTACACTCCGCCGAAGTCACCCGCGAAGTTCAAGGGTGGCGGCGTCGGCCCCTCGCCGACCTATTCCTACACGGCCTGCGTGGTCGAAGTGGACGTGGACCCCGAGACCGGTTGGGTGACGGTGCCCCGCGTGTGGATTGCGCATGACATCGGTTGTGCGCTCAATCCTGTGCTTGTGCGCGGGCAGGTTGAGGGTGGCGTCTACATGGGCATCGGCGAGGCGTTGATGGAAGAGCAGGTGTTCCGCCGGCTGCCGGCCAAGCTCTCGCACGCGCTCGTCCACAAGTGTCCGTCCATCCTCGAGTACAAGAGTCCGACGTTCCTGGACATGCCGGAAGTGTTTACGGACCTGATCGAACATCCCGATCCCGCAGGGCCCTTTGGCGCGAAAGAAGTGGGGCAGGGACCGCTGCTGCCGATCATGCCGGCCGTGGCCAACGCCGTCTACGACGCGGTGGGCGTGCGCATCGACTCGATTCCCGTCACACCAGAGAAGATTCTCCGCGCCCTCGAGGCCAAGGCCGCCGGCAAATTGCCTCGGTCGGGACCGGCGTCATTCCCTGACATCCCCTGGCCTGAAACGCTGCACGTGACGCCGCCGTGGGCCGGTGGCGACGGGCGTGCGGTGAACGATCCGAAGCGGCCGACACATCGCAAAGTGGACGCGGGCATCGAAGCGAAGGCGGCCGGCATGAGCAAGGGGGCCGACTCATGATGCGCCTTCCGTCGTACCGCTACCGCGCTCCCAAGACCGTGCAGGACGCGGCCGCGTGGCTGGCCGAGTCGCCCAAGGACACGATGCTCCTGGCTGGCGGCACCGATTTGATTCCCAACATGAAGCGGCGTCAGCAGGTGCCGTCCACGGTTGTCGGACTCCGTGGTGTCAGTGAACTCTCGCGAGTGGAAGACCGCGACGGGTTCGAGATCGGTGCCGGCGTCACCCTGACTTCGCTCGTACATGACGAGCGTGTGCGTGCGCGGTACCTGGGCCTATGGCAGGCGGTGGGGCAGATTGCCACGCCGCTGCTGCGCAACATGGGCACCATTGGCGGGAACATCTGTCTCGACACACGGTGTACGTACTACGACCAGAGTTTCGAGTGGCGGCAGTCGATCAACTTCTGCATGAAGAAGGACGGAGATACGTGCTGGGTCGCGACGTCGAGCGACAAGTGCCTGGCCGTGTCCTCCACCGATGCGGCGCCCGCCCTGATGTCGTTGGGGGCAACGGTGCGTCTGGTCTCAGCCACAAGCACCAGGGATGTGGCGCTCACCGACCTCTACGCAAACGACGGCATGTTCTATCTCACGCGCCGGGCCGATGAAATTCTCACCACGGTTACGTTGCCCACGTCGGACGGCTGGCGCAGCACCTACTGGAAACTTCGGCGCCGCGGGTCGTTCGATTTTCCGGTCGCCGCAGTGGCCGCTGCCGCCCGCTTCCACGACGACCGCATCGTCGAGGCTCGCATCGTGCTTGGCGCCGTGGCCTCGCGTCCTCTGGAGGTGCCGGTTGCGGCGGCTCGCCTGGCGGGCCAGACACTCACCGACGAGCTCATCGCGTCGGTGGCCGATGACGCCTACACGCTCGCGAAGCCGATGGACAACACAGACTTCGAATTGGTGTGGCGCAAGAAGACGGTGCGGTCGTTGGTCACGTCGGCGCTGCGAGAACTGCGCGGCGACGACATGCGCGAGGCGCGTACCAAACTCGCGCGTCACCCCCTGCTCGTGATCAGCTAGCGGCGTTTGTCCCGGGCTGAAGCCCGGGACCTCCGAACGGCCGCGCACAAAGGCGAGCACCGTAGGAATGCGGGTTCTGGTTCGGGTTAAGCTGTGGCCTTGTCCCATCGTCTGGCCATCATCGCTGCCTTTCTGATCGTGGTGTGTCCCGTCCGTGCGCAACAGGCGCCGGCGGCCGACCCGCTGACGGTCATGTCTTTCAATATCCGTTATGGCACGGCGAATGACGGCGTGAACCGGTGGGAGAACCGGCGTGAGGCATTGTTTGCGCTGATGCGCGCGGAGAACGCCGATCTCGTTGGTCTCCAGGAGGCCTTGTACTCGCAGATTCAGGAGATTCTGGTGGCCGTACCTGGGTTTGCGGTGGCTGGCGTCGGGCGTGACGACGGCCGGACGAAGGGGGAGTTTTCGGCCATTCTGTTTCGGACCAACCGATTCACGTTGTCGAATGCGGGCACGTTCTGGTTCTCGGACACGCCCGAGGTTGTGGCGTCCACGTCCTGGGGCAATACGATCACGCGCATCTGTTCGTGGGCGCGGCTTGTTGACAGGGACGGCCGGGCGTTCTGGCACTACAACGTGCATCTCGATCACATCTCGCAGCCGTCCCGGGAGCGGAGCACGGAGCTGCTGGCCAGGCGCATTGCGTCGGTGGCCCATCGCGGCGAGCCGGCGATCGTGACTGGCGACCTCAATGTGGGCGAGTCCAATCCGGCCGTGGCCGCGCTCGTCGGCAGCCCCTCGGCGCCGGGGGTCTTTGTGGATACGTTCCGGGTGCTCCATCCCGACACCAGGGACGTGGGCACGTTTACCGGGTTCGACGCTACCAGCATTGCCGGCGACAAGATCGACTATGTGTTTGTGCCACGCGGCACCGAGGTCCTGTCCGCGGCCATCGTGCGCACGGCCGCGAACGGGCGATCACCGTCGGATCACTTTCCCGTGACCGCGCGATTCCGCCTGAGGTAGCCTCGACTGCCGTCACCGGACAATGAGTGCGAGGGTGCGAGCATCCTCCCAGCGGCCGGTGCGCTCCAGCCAGACGTACGCGGTGACGGCGTAGTGCCCGGCTGGCAGTGAGACCGATGACGTCAGCGCGAACTGATTGCGCGGGAGGTCGAGTTCGGCCGCACCGAGGAAGACCGCTCCGCGTGGGCCCTGCGCCCAGACATGGACCGCGCCCACGCCGCTGCCGATAGAGGCGTCCGGGTCCCACGCACGCCCTTCAACCCGGACCCGCCGCTCACTCCGCACGGCATCCAGGCTCATGCGCACGTGCGATTCGCCCGCCTGGGTCGCGGGGACAGGCGCGATTGTCACCTGCACTTTCGTGCGAGTGTGGCCGTGGCGGAACGCGAGCGTATACGTTCCCACATAGCCAGGTCCCGGTGCCCACGTGAACCTCTGGCCCTGCAGCACGGATCCCACCGGCAGACCTCTGAGCGTCCCGTTTGCGACGAGATAGCCCGACTCGGGTGCATCCTGGAAATACAGTTCGAGGCGTCCCATTTCTGGTAGTCGCACGTGCCGGGTCGTCTGCGGGTTGGGCCGTACGCGTTGCCACGCGGCCGTCTGGCTGAAACCCGTGCGGCCCCACACGATCCCGTCGGCTGGTGGAGCCTCGGTCACTTCCAGTGCTGGCACGTGAGTCACCGCCGGCGGATGCGTGCGTGGGGCGAACGCGGCGCCGTTCTGCACGGTGAAGAAACGGGACCCGATGCCTTCACTGCGGCCTGCAGAGTCCTCGACGCCCCAGGCCAACGTATGCAGCCCGTTTGAAAGAGTGGCGGTGTTCAGCAGGTAGGCGCCAATGGCACCGCGGCCAGCATCGAGGTTCCTGTGCCGCGTGGGATTTGCTGTGCGGGGCGGGAACGGCGGCTGGCCGGTGACGTTGCCGAAGAGATTCGCGACGTCATCGTTGCAGTACTGGCCGCCAGGCACCGGATTGCCCACTGTGCCTCGACACTGGTCGTATGCCACTGTCGCGGTCGCGACGCCATCGACGTAGACCACGATCGTTGATCCGTTCAGTGGCATCAGGATGTCCGCAGGTCCGTCCACTGTGGTGTTGGCGTCGGGTGTCAGGACCCAACCGAAGTTGGCGACAGACCCTCCGACCGTTGAGCCAGGTAACGGCGTGTCGAGCGTGCCGAACGGCTTCGCGATGGTGTCGTTGGTCATGGTGATCGATGTCGGGGTCGCGTAGGTGGGTGAGCCCTGCACGTACGATCGGCCCAGCAGCTTCAGTTGCCCATCCAGATCCGTGGCCACGGCAAACAGCGTCATCGGGCCCTGGCCGCCCGTGGGCTGGCTGTTGGGCACGTGCGGCAGCATCAAAGTCAGAATCTGCATGCCCCAGCCTGCCCGGTTCGCATTCGGCAACGACGGGAACACCGCCTCGACGTCCGGCCGTGCGCCAGGCAGGAACGCCGCCTCTGCGACAAACACCACCGAAGTGCCGAGGACGGTCTGGCAACTCGCCGGGTTGTCCACCGCGGGCAGGCAGTTGCGATAGACCCGCACATTGGCCACGCCGGTGTCGTCAAGGGCCCACCCGGTGACTCCAATCGCGCCAACGACACCGGCGGCGTTCTGCAGCGGCGTGTCCACCTGGCCAAACGGTCCAACCGATCCGCCGATTGGGCCAGACGCCGACGGGTCGTTCACGATCCGGATGATGGATCCGTTGAAGGAGACCAGATACAGCTCGCCTGTCGAGTCCCTGCCAAACGCAGCAATGTTGCCGATGACACCGGTGCCGCCAAGTTCCGCCGTGTGCTCAACCCGATCGGTCACGCTGGCCTCACCCGCCCCGTTGAGCGACAGCCCCACCGACCAGACGCGCCCTGTCACAAAGTCGGCGTAGAAATACCGGCCGCGGAACCCGCTGACGAGGGCGTCGCCGCGATACACAAAACCGCCGGTGACCGACCGTCCTTCCGTGCGGGGGTAGTCGAGAATCGGATCGGTGAGGGGGAGAAACGCCGGGGGTGTCGCCGGGAGGTACGGCGCGAACCCCTCGCGAAGCCGCCAGCCGTAGTTGCGTCCGCCACCGCCTGCGGGCTCGTAGTTGATTTCTTCGCGTGCCCCCTGGCCCACATCACCGATCACCATCGCGCCCGTACCCGTGCCACCAAATCCGGTGGTATCAAAGGTGAACTTCCACGGATTGCGGAGGCCGAAGGACCAAATCTCGGGCAGCGCGCTCCCGTCGGTAAACGGATTGTCGGCAGGGACGACGTAGCCTTCCGGATGCGCGTCGGGCACATCGACATCAATGCGGAGCATCTTGCCGAGGAGCGTGGTTGGGCTCTGCGCGCGATTGCCAGGGTCACCGCCCGACCCGCCGTCGCCCATGCCGATGTACAGATAGTTGTCGGGGCCAAACGCAAGGTGGCCGCCGTTGTGATTCGAAAAGGGCTGCGCGATGAACCGGGTGCCGCCTGGGCCACCCCATCGCAGGTCGAAGCGTGAGGCCGGGTCGGCCCGCAGGGGATCGGTCGGCACACGCGTGAAGCGCGCCACCACGGTGTGACCCGCGGGGTCCGTGAAGTTGACGAAGACGCGGCCGCTGGATGCGTAGTCGGGCGCGAACGCGAGACCAAGCAAGCCGCGCTCGCCCCCCGTGGATATGGCTGCCGACAGATCGAGAAACGGCTGCGCGATCAGGGTGCCATTCTGCACGACGCGCACAACTCCGCCCTGCTCAACCACGACATGCACAGTGGGTTGTGAGGGGTCCTGAACGAACTCCAAGGGTGAGTTGAGGCCTGAGACCATGACCGCGGCCTTGACCTGAGCGGCCGCCGGCGACGCCGCCGCGACCCACAGGCACAGGAGAAATACCGTCAGTTTCGCGTGTAGGCGCATGTGTGCTCCGTTTCGTGAATGACCCATCGAAATAATCGTCACAGTGCGACACCAAGTCGGACGCAGGGCATCCCTTTAGGGGCGCCAAGTTGGCTCTAACCAGTCGGTCCGAGCCACCGATCCAGCCAGGCCAGCACCTCACGCATCACGTCGGTCATGCGCGGCGGCAAGTGTCCACCCTCGAGTACGGCCAGGCGCTTCCGGTCTGGTGGTGTGCCGAACAGGGCGAACAGAGGCCGCTGCGCTGTCTCGAGCGGGCGAACGAAATCCTCACGGCCGGCCACCATGAGCGTCGGCGTCCGCAGGCGCGGCGCGAAGCGGATCGGATCGATTTCCGTCGGCAGGGCCCCCGGGTTCACTCCGCCGCCAAGCAGCACGACCGCCTGGAACCGGGGTTCGAGCGCCGCCAGAATCGGCCCGTAGACGGCGCCCAGACTGAACCCATAGAACGCAAGTTTCTCCGAGTCGATGTCCTGGCGCGTCTTGAGGTAATCGATCGTCCGGCCAAGGTCTTTCGACCAGGCAATCACTGTGTCTCGGCGCAACTCGACCGAAAATGTTCCGCCGGCGATCCGCCGCTCGTACATGTTCTTGTACACGGGCACGACGACCGCCCGGCCGCCGCGGACGAGAAACTCGAACCAACGCGTGGCAATGTTCTCACTCGACAGAAGCGTCTCGGCAGTGGACTCCGGCAGATAGAGGACCGCCGACAACGGCGGCTGCGCGGACTTTGGCAGGTAGAGCAAGACGGGTAGACGTTCGCCGCCGTAGGCGGCTGCAATCGACACGCGCTCGAGACGCCAGTACGGCGCGCGATCATCCACCGACTCTACGGTGACGGCGAGTGGCTCGGTGCGGTTGTAGGAATAGACACCAGCGAGCGCCGCGAACACCTCGTCGGAGACTGGCGGCCCGCGCGTGAAGTCGCGAACGCCGGAGAGTTCCAAGGCCGCCAGTGCCGCGGCCGCCACCGGCCCGTCGGGTTGCATGGTTCGGAAGCCGTGATCGGGCGTTTTCCTCAGCGGCGAGAACGCCTCGGGCTCAATGAACAGATACGACGGGTCACTCCACGCGCCGCCGAGGGCGAAGCGGAACTGTCCGGTGCTGTTCCACGCCCACTCCCTGACGTTGCCGGCCATGTCGAGGGTGCCCCACGGCCCAAGGCCGGGCAGGCTCCCCGCTTCCACCGGTCCGTCACCCCCGATGCGGCTGTGGCTCAGGATCTCGGTGAAGACGTCGGGTTGCGCCGCTCGAAACCACTGATGATACGTGGGCAGTGTCTTGCCGGCCCACTCGGCATACGCCACGGCTTCAAACCAACTCACACCACCAACAGGCAGCCCGCCTCTTCCCTCGGGAAACCGCCCAAGTTCCCAGGTCGCGGGCCCTGGCCGTCCCGTCGCATCGCGAAACTGCATCATGGCGTCGTCCCACGACATCTCACGCCCTTCGACCACGATGGGATGTCGCCACAGGTCCCGGCGACGATAGCCCCCATCGTCCACGAAGCGCTGGTAGTCGAGGTTCTTGACCTCGAGTCGATCGATCCAGAAGTCCTCGACCGCCACGGGCGCGCCTCGATGGACCACCGTGCCACCGCGCACGTGAACCATGCCGGCCGGCGCCGTGCCGGCCTGGTCAAGACGGAACTGGAAGATTATTCGGCCGCTGGGATCCTCGCGAGCTGGCGAGGGCGCGCTTTCGATGGGATCGAAACCCGCCATGTTCAGCCGCATTCGAACGGACTGCAGGGGCATCTGGAAATCCACGGGGGTCGGTCCGAGCGGGTACCACCGAGCGGCCGGTGAACCGTACGCCTGCAACTGGACCTCGGCACCCGAGGGCTCGCTCTCGATCCGCGCCGGTGTCGAGAACTCCGGCAGCATGCGCGCCAGCGCCGGATGAGCCGGCAACCGGCGGCCGATCTCGTTGGAGAGCAGGAAGGCATCGAAGAGTTTCTCGTCTCGAACCAATTGCTCGAGGGTCGGAAAGGCCGTCTCCCGCGCCCAGCGTTCGTCGGCATTGCTGAGCCAGTACCCGGTGATGCCAGCAATGAATAGCAGGCTCGCGGCGGCCGCCCCGATCCAGAGTCGTCGACGGCTCGCACGGTCGTCAGGCGCCACCGTGAGCGCCGCGCGAATCTCACGGAGCGTATCGGCCACGGCTGCGGCCGACTGCGGGCGTTGCGACGGGTGCTTCTCAAGGCAACTGCCAATCAACGCGCCGAGTGCCGCCGGCGTGTCCGGCGGCGTCTGCGACAGGGGCGGCGGCGGGTCGTTGACGACGGCCGAGAGCGACCGCAACGCCGAACCGCGTTCGAATGGCGCGACGCCGGCGAGCATCTCGTAGAGGACAACTCCGAGAGAAAACAGATCGGATCGCGGGTGGGCGCGCTCACCTCGCGCCTGCTCGGGCGAGAGGTAGCCAACGGTGCCCAGGATGGTGCCCGTCTCGGTGGGCGAAGCCTCGACGAACGTAAGGGCCTCGGGCTCTGCCGTCTGCTCGAAGCGCGCGAGCCCGAAGTCGAGAATCTTGAGGCGGCCGGCCGGTGTGACGATCAAATTCGCCGGCTTGAGGTCACGATGCACGACACCTTCTGCATGTGCGGCGGCGAGGGCGTCGCTCGCCTGAATGCCGAGGTCGATCACGGTCGCCAGGGGAAGGCGCCCGGCCCGCAGCCGTCCATGCAGCGATTCACCAGGGACGAGTTCCATGACCAGGAAATCGACGCCGTCAGTGGTTCCCTCCGGGCCTGGTACCGAATCCATGCCGTGGAGCGTGACGATGCCGGGGTGATTGAGCCGCGACACGGCACGTGCCTCCAACTCAAATCGGAGACGACGCTCGGGAGTGGGCGTCAAGTCGGGGCGAAGCACCTTAATGGCCACTTCGCGGCCGAGTCGTGTATCTCGCGCCCGGAACACCTGGCCCATGCCCCCGGCACCGATGGACGCCACGACCTCGTAGACTCCGAGACGAGTGCCGATGCCGATCGCCATGTGTGTGGAGTATATCTGCGCCCGCTGTGATCGGCGTCCCACGCCGCCGGACACGATCGCCGTCACGGCCAGAACGTGGCCCCACCGGTTCGCTGCCCACCCTGGCCACCATCAGTCGCGTGTGGGTGATGGCCCGGCCATCGGTACGTTACATCGACTCGCGTGGTGCGGTGCAACATGCCTGTTGCGGCGGACACGGCCGGTCGCCGTATGAGCAGAAGACACAGCAATCGCCCGGCGTTGGTCGCAGTACCTGACGACAGCCTTTGCAGTCGTAGAAATACTGGCAGGCGTTGACCGGCATGATCTCCACCGCCTGATGGCCGCAGTGCGGGCATGTCAATGTGGACGTGTTCGCGTCGGTCATGAAGCGGTTACCGCGAGGCGCATTGGAGTCAAGAGACTACATCAATCTGCTTCGCGCGGACTGACGCCCGCCATACTCGTGCCCATGAAGGGCGCAGACATTCTCCCGGGCGCTGTCACGCTGATGTCATCGGCGCTTGCCGCGCAATCGCCGCCGGCCGTTCAGCCAGCCGCGTCACTCGTGGTCGCCGAGACATTCACGTTGCCATCCGCGACGCTGAATGAAACGCGGCGCATCAACGTCGACCTGCCGCCGGCGTGCGCCATGCCCGCCTGCCGGGCGAGCGGCACGCGACCATCTTCCACCCAGCGGCGATGGTTGCGTTTCGAGCGGCCTTCGCACCCGCGAAATAGCAGGAGCCGGACCTGAAGGTCCGGCCTCCTTGTTTTACTGTTTCACATTGCGATCGCCGAGCCCGTGTGACTGGTTGCAGAGCGGGCACGCCGTGGGCGGATCCGTATTGCTCACACGGTGTTTTATCGGCGCTACCGTCTTGAGGAACGCGTAGATGTCGCTGATGTCGTCGTCGGTCATGTTGCGGTAGGCCAGGAACGGCATGATGTGATTGAGCATGCGGCCCGGGATTTGTCCGGTTCGCATGGTCTCGCGAAACAGCCCGTCGTCGTAGTGCGCAATGCCGGACGGATCCGGGGTGATGTTCGCGGTGAAGACGAGCTTGCCGGGTTGATTCGGAAGCTGGAAGAATCCGCCACCGGCAAAGCCGAGTCCGGGCAGCGGCGTGCCCTCGCCATCAGTGGGGGTGTGACACGCGCCACAACCCGCCATCGTGACCAGATACTGGCCGCGCTCGACCGGCGTGGACGCCGGATGCGAGGGCTGCGGCGTCGTCAGTGGCGTGGGCATGGTCTTGACGATGTACTCGAGGGGGCCGGGGAGCTGGCGCACAGGCACCGTGTTTCTCACGGCCGGGATCGTCCTGAGGTATACCACGATCGACTTGACGTCCTCGTCGTCGAGCGCCGCGAAGTCCATGTACGGCATCACCGGGAAGAGGGCCGAGCCGTCCTTCCTCACGCCTTCACGAATGGCTCGCGCGACTTCATCGTCTGACCAGGTGCCGATGCCCGTGTCCTTGTCGGGCGTGATGTTCCTGGCCGCGATGTGGTTCAGCTCGGGGAGCGGCAGGACCCAGCCGGCACCCTTCTTTGAGGCCACCATCGGGTATTCAGGCGTGGAGAATTCGTGCTCGGTGTGGCAGAAGAAACAATGCGTAGGTCCCTCGGCGAGGTACTTGCCGCGCGCGAGCCTGGCCTCAGTGACCTCGAAGGGGGTGCTCGACACGGGCCGGGCGTCGGGGCCCAGGACGACCTGCCAGCCGACGGCCGTGATGCCGCCCAGCACCACCAGCACCAGAAGGGCCAACAGACTCAGCAGGATGGTCTTTGCTCTCACACGCATAGGTCTCTCCGACCACGGGCCGACATGCCCACGAATTGACGCGAGATGCTATCACGGCGCGGCCGGAAGACGACCGACTAGTGTGCTGCCTGTAACGTTCGTTCGCAAGCGCTGACGTCAGTCCCGTGCCACTGTCACCCGGTTTCTGCCGTTCCGTTTGCTGTCGTACAGCGCCTGGTCGGCCTCCCGGTACAAGTCCGCAACGCGGTGAAGTGCTTTCCTGACGGTCGCGACACCAATGCTGGCGGTCACTGGCACCCGGATCCCTTCGTGCGTGCAGGTGATACGCTCGATTTCCAGGCGGATGTGCTCGGCGGTCTGCGCGGCGAGGCTGAGTCCGGAGCTGGTCAGCACGACCATGAACTCGTCACCCCCGTAGCGCCCCGCCATCTCCCGCTCGCCAAGCCCGCAGTTCCGCAAGGCGCCGCCCACAGCGGCCAGCACCCGGTCGCCGCACTCATGCCCGTAGGTGTCATTAACCCGAATAATTCACCAGAAATGATGCGCGGATAGAAACACGAGCGACCCCACGTGTGTACTTCGGAGTGATGAACAACCGAAAT
>Ga0163153_10001270_pt1 | contig 40117 bp, 40 predicted proteins | sample OliLakLV19MP6IB1_FD_148629 | JGI IMG/M metagenome (GOLD analysis project Ga0163153, IMG submission 148629) | Freshwater microbial mat bacterial communities from Lake Vanda, McMurdo Dry Valleys, Antarctica - Oligotrophic Lake LV.19.MP6.IB-1 | ecosystem: Environmental > Aquatic > Freshwater >... | reverse complement strand
GATGGTGCCCGCGCCCCGATAACCGATGGCGCGCGCCGCGGCGACCGCGGCACTGCCCATGGCATCGCGCATCGCGTCGTCGAGGAAAGGCGAGGGTGTCTCTTCCAGCACCTTCTGGTGGCGGCGCTGGATCGAACACTCGCGCTCGAAGAGGTGGACGTAGTGGCCGTGGGTGTCGCCGAAGACCTGGAACTCGATGTGGTGCGGGCCCTGCACGTAGCGCTCCAGCAGCACGGCTTCGTCTCCGAAGGCGTTCTTCGCCTCGCGCCTTGCGGATTCCAGCTGCGGCATGAATTCGGAATCCTTCGTGACCAGCCGCATTCCCTTGCCGCCGCCACCGGCGACTGCCTTGATCAGCAGCGGGTAGCCGATCATCGTCGCCTTCGCGGCCAGCAGCTTGTTGTCCTGGTTTTCGCCGTGGTAGCCCGGCACGACGGGAACGCCGGCCTTCTCCATGATCGCCTTGGCGCGATCCTTGAGCCCCATCTTTTCGATCGCCTCGGGCGTGGGGCCGATGAAGGTCAGGCCCGCAGCCTCGACGGCGCGCGCGAAGTTTTCGTTCTCCGAGAGGAAGCCATAACCGGGATGGATCGCCTGCGCGCCGCAGGCTTGCGCCACTTCGATGATCCGATCACCGCGCAGGTAGGAATCCGCCGGGCGCGGGCCGCCGATTTCGCGGGCCTCGTCGGCCATTTCCACGTGCAGCGCGTGTGCATCGATCGACGAATGGACCGCGACCGTGCGAATCGCAAGGCGGCGGCAGGTGCGGATGACGCGGCAGGCGATTTCGCCGCGATTGGCGATGAGGATCTTGGAGAACATGTTTGGTGCGCGATTATACGGCCCGATTGCGCCGCGAAAAATGAGCGCCAGGGGGTGCGAAATCGTTCAAACTGCCGGCGCGGGCCATTGGGGCCCGCCAGCGACCGACAACCAGGAACCCTCCATGACCGTGACCGTAGCCACCATTCCCTGCAACCTGTGCGGTGGCGCCGAGGTGAGCGTGCTCTCGCAAGTCAGCCGCAGCGGCGATCGGCTGCGTAGTGTCGCGTGCCGCCAGTGCGGCCTGGTGTGGTCGGACCCGCGGCCGCACGATGCCCGTCGTTTCTACGAAGACGACTATCGGCTTTCCTACAAGGGGACCTTCGAGCCGCGGCCCAAGCACGTCCTGCGTGCGGGCAAGGTCGCCGTCTCCCGGCTGGCGAAGGTGGAGCGCTTCCTCGCCGGGTCGATGCGGGTGCTGGACGTGGGCAGCGGCGGCGGCGAATTCGCCTATCTGCTGAAGAAGCTGGGCCACGACGTGCATGGCATCGAGCCGAATCGCGGCTATGGCGACTACGCCGTGCGCCAATACGGCATCGGGGTGACACTCGGATTCGCGGGCGACGTGCCCCTCGAAGAGACCGCGTTCGACCTCATCACGATCTGGCACGTCCTGGAGCATACGGAAGACCCGGCCGAGGTCCTGCGGCAACTGCGGTGCGCATTGCGGCCGGACGGTGTCGTGGTGATAGAGGTGCCGAACGTCGAGGCGACCTGCCAGTCGCCGCGCAGCACCTTCCACGAGGCGCACCTCTACAACTTCAACCTGGCTTCGCTTGAGGCCATGTGCTCGAAAGCGGGTCTGCAGCCGCAGTGGCGCACCGTATCCGACGATGGGGGAAACATCACGATCGGCTGCCGCCGGGCGCCCATGGCTCAACCGGCCGTCGCCGCGGCGATTCCCGGCAACCACGACCGGGTCGTCGGCGTCGTGCGGCGGCATGCCCGGGTGTCGCGCTGGTTGAGTGCCGCGCCCTACCAAAGGACCGCGCAGCGGCTTGGCCGAAGCCTGCGCGAGCGCTTCGAGACGGCGGGCGGCGCAACCGGACGCGGGCTGCTCGACACCGTATACGGCCATGCGCTGGCTTCGCGATGCCCGCGAGGCCCCGGACGCCCCCGGGGTCCGATGCCCGCCTGGGGGCTCGTCGCCGCCGCGTATCTTTTCGCGCTGGTCGTGGAAGAACTCCTGCTCGATCGCGTGTTGCCCGGGCAGGGCTGGACGGAGCGCCAGGCGCTGGCGCTGTACCTGGCGATCCAGTGCGCGGTCGTGGCCTGCGTCGTACGCCGCATGAAGACCCGGCCGCACCTTCTCAGGCTCGGCGGCTGGGTGCTGCCGCTATTCGCCTTGCCGGCGTACTGCTGACGGCGAAGGTCCGTGGCGAAACGGCCGCGCGCTGAAGATGCACCGCGGCTACAGCGAGAAATCCCTCGACGCGATCATCGCCGAGATCAAAGCGGCGCTACGGCGGCGTTGAATATCTCGAAGCCGCGCCCGGGTTGCGCCGGATCCCACCAATGGCCCTGGGCGAAGGGCGAGCGCTCCGACATGTTGGCCGCGCCGGCGCAGAACGCCGCCAGGCTGGTAACGAGTACGGCCAGAAGCGTCTTCACGCGCATGGGCTTCTCCGGTGGCGAGGCGTCGGGTTCGATTATTCTCCACGTTTGTCCTCTCGAAGCTCTCCCCATGGCCACGCTCGATTCCCCCTGCACCAATGTCTGCACCCTGGATGCGGCGACGCATTCCTGCATCGGATGCGGCCGCACGCTCGGCGAGATCGAGGGCTGGGCCGCGTACACGGCCGGGGAGCGGGCGGCGATTCGTGCCCAGCTGCCAGGGCGGCGCGAGCGGTTCGCATCCTCTAGGGTCGCCGAGGCGGCGCGCATCGCTGGCCAGTGGCCCCCGTCACGGTGTTCGCGCTGCGGGGCGGCTTTCAACTGCGGCGCCACGGACTGCAGCACGCCGTGCTGGTGCGCGAGCTATCCGCCGGTTGATCCGGTCGAGGGGGCGCAGTGCCTTTGTCCTGCCTGCCTCGCGGCGACCGTTGCCGCGCGCAACGACCCTCAGGGCTCGAGCGGCTCGTCGGAAGCCGCCTGAGGCGGCTGCGGGACCCAGGACGGCTTGCGCTTTTCGAGGAAGGCCGCCACCCCTTCGCGGCCTTCGGGTGACGAGCGGATGCGGGCAATGCGCTCCGCGGTGTCCTGGATCAGCTCGCTGTGCACCGGCTTGTTCGCCACGGCGCGGATCAGCTCCTTGGCCTCCCGCTGCGCGACCGGCCCGCATTCCAGCAGCGCATCGACCAGGGTGCCGACGCTTTCGTCCAGCTCCTCGTCGTTGATGGTGAGTTCGTGCACCAGGCCCATGCGCCAGGCCTGTCCCGAATCGAAGCGTTCGCCGGTGAGGAAGTAGCGGCGCGCGGCGCGCTCGCCGATGGCACCCACGACGTAGGGCGAGATCACCGCCGGGATGAGCCCGAGCTTGACTTCCGAAAGCGAGAAGGTGGCCGCCTGGGTGGCGACCGCGATGTCGCAGCACGCCACGAGGCCCACGCCGCCGCCGTAGGCCGCGCCGTGCACACGCGCGATGGTGGGCTTGCGCAGGTGGGCGAGGGTGCGCATGAGGGCGCCGAGCGCCATGGCATCGCGCTGGTTCTCCTCCTTCGAGAAGCCCGACATGCGCTTCATCCAGTTGAGGTCGGCGCCGGCGGAAAACGACCTGCCCGCGCCGGCCAGCACGACGACCCGCACGCTGTCGTCGGCTTCCATGGCGCGAAGCGCCTCGGTGAGCTCGCCGATGAGCACATCGTCGAAGGCGTTGTGGCGGTCCGGCCGGTTGAGGGTCACGAGGCCCACGGGGCCCTGATTTTCGATCGCGAGGCTCATGTTCTACCTCTCCCTTGGGAGAGGGTTGGGGTGAGGGTCTTCACATGCGGAACACGCCGAAGCGGGTTTCCTCGAGGGGTGCGTTGAGGGTTGCCGCGAGGGCAAGGCCCAGGACGCGGCGGGTATCGGCGGGATCGATGACGCCATCGTCCCAGAGCCGGGCGGTGGCGTAGTAGGGGTGGCCCTGGCGCTCGTACTGGTCGCGGATCGGGGCCTTGAACTGCTCTTCGTCCTCCTTCGACCACGAGCCCTTCTTCAGCTCGATGCCGTCGCGCTTGACGGTGGCGAGCACGCTCGCGGCCTGCTCGCCGCCCATCACGGAGATGCGCGCGTTGGGCCAGGTCCACAGGAAACGCGGGTTGAAGGCGCGCCCGCACATGCCGTAGTTGCCGGCGCCGAACGAGCCGCCGAGGATCACGGTGAACTTGGGCACCTTCGCGCACGAGACCGCGGCCACCATCTTGGCGCCGTCCTTGGCGATGCCGCCGCTTTCGTACTTGCGCCCTACCATGAAGCCGGTGATGTTCTGCAGGAAAAGCAGCGGGGTGCCGCGCTGGCAGCACAGCTCGATGAAATGCGCGCCCTTGAGCGCCGACTCAGAAAACAGGATGCCGTTGTTGGCGAGGATGCCGACGGGGCTGCCGTGGATATGCGCGAAGCCCGTGACGAGCGTGGTGCCGTAGAGCGCCTTGAATTCGTGGAAGTCGGATCCGTCGACCAGGCGCGCGATCACCTCCCGCACGTCGAAGGGCTGGCGCGGGTCCTTCGGCACGATGCCGTAGAGGTCCTCGGCCGGATACAGTGGATCCGGACCCGGGGACGCACCCTCCTTGCCGGAAGACGGCAAGGAGGGTGCGTCCCCGGTTCTGGTTTTCGTGTGCCTGATGATTTCACGGGCGATCGCCAGCGCATGGCGGTCGTCATCGGCGAGGTGATCGGTGACGCCGGAGGTTCGTGAGTGGACGTCACCGCCGCCCAGCTCCTCGGCCGTCACGACTTCGCCGGTCGCGGCCTTCACCAGCGGCGGGCCGCCGAGGAAAATCGTGCCCTGGTTCTTCACGATGATCGATTCGTCGCACATCGCCGGCACGTAGGCGCCGCCCGCCGTGCACGAACCCATCACCACCGCGACCTGCGGGATGCCCGCGGCCGAAAGGTTGGCCTGGTTGTAGAAGATGCGGCCGAAATGTTCCTTGTCCGGGAACACTTCATCCTGCAACGGCAGGAAGGCGCCCCCGGAATCCACGAGGTAGATGCACGGCAGGTGGTTCTGCGCCGCGATCTCCTGCGCGCGCAGGTGTTTCTTCACCGTCATCGGATAGTAGGTGCCGCCCTTGACGGTTGCGTCATTGGCGACAATCACCACTTCGCGCCCTTCCACGCGGCCGATGCCGGTGATCACGCCGGCCGACGGCGCCTCGCCGCCGTACATGCCGTGGGCGGCGAGCTGCGAGAGCTCCAGGAAGGGCGTTCCCGGATCAAGCAGCGCGCGCACGCGCTCACGCGGGAGCAGCTTGCCGCGGGCCACGTGTTTCTTCTGCGCTTCGGGGCCGCCGCCTTCGGCGATGCGGGCGACTTCGGCGCGCAGTTCTGCGCTCAACGCGCGGTGATGATCGACGTTCGCCAGGAAAGCGGGCGAACCCGGGTCGAGCCGGCTCTTGATGGTCGGCACGGGTCAGGCCTTGATGAAGGGTCGGTAGGAAAGGCGCAATGCGATGGTGACGAGTGTGGCGCCCAGGAACCAGCGCATCTCGCCGCCGAAGAAGAGTTGCAGCACGCCCATCGCCATGGGGATCTCGCACAATGCGCCGCCGATGGCGAGCGCGCGGGCCAGGCGCTGGCGTATCGCGGGGTCCGGTGTGCCGCGGGTGCGCACGGCCTTGTCGTCCGCGTTCAGCAGCGGCTTGAAGGTACGCATGTAGAGGAGGGCAGGCACGATGCCCAGCAGCACGCCGATCATGGCGTAGCGTTGCCAATCCGCGTCCGGTGTGGTGAACGGCGTCTTGAGCCCGCGCATGAAGACGGTGACGACACCGGCCAGCACCAGGGTGCCTACCATCTGCGCGACCCAGGAGGCGATCAGCCCCTGGCGGGCGTGCGACGGGGCGGGCACGCTCATGCGGCGAGGTCGCGTGTGATCAACAGGCGCTGGATCTCGCTTGTGCCTTCATAGATCTGGGTGATGCGTGCGTCGCGATAGTGGCGCTCGACCGGATAGTCGGCGAGGTAGCCATAGCCGCCGTGGATCTGGATCGCCTTGCTGCAGACCCATTCCGCCAGCTCCGAGGCATAAAGCTTGGCCTGCGAGGCCTCCGACAGGCACGGGATGCCTTCGGTGCGCATGCGCGCGGCGTGATGGATCATGAGGCGCGCGGCGTTGATGCGTGTGTGCATGTCGGCGAGGTAGTTGGCGACCGATTGGTGCTCGGTGAGCTTCTTGCCGAACTGGGTGCGCTCCTTCGCGTACGCCAGCGCCGCATCGAAGGCCGCGCGCGCGATGCCGAGCGCCTGGGCCGCGATGCCGATGCGCCCGCCTTCCAGGTTGGACAGCGCGATCGCCAGGCCCTTGCCGCGCGGCCCGAGCAGGTTCGCTTCGGGGATGGCGCAATTCTCCAGCGAGATGGCGCAGGTGTCGGAGGCGCGGATGCCGAGCTTGTGCTCGAGCTTCTGCGGGTTGAAGCCGGGCGTGTCCGTGGGCACGATGAAGGCCGACAGGCCCTTCTTGCCGAGTTCGGGATCGGTCACCGCGAACACGATGGCCACCGCGGCGCGTTGGCCGTTGGTGATGAATTGCTTGGAGCCGTCGAGCACCCACTTTCCATCCGTGAGCACGGCGCGGGCCTTGAGGTTGTTGGCCTCGCTGCCGGCCTGGGGTTCGGTCAGGCAGAAGCAGCCGATGAGTTCGCCCGTGGCCATGCGCGGCAGCCATTGCCGCTTCTGCTCCTGCGTGCCCCACGCCAGGATCGGCCCGCAGCCCACTGAGTTGTGCACACTCATCAGCGTCGCGGTGGAAGCGCAGCCCGCGGCGATTTCTTCCATGGCGAGCGCGTAGGCGGTGTAATCGGAGAAGGTGCCGCCCCATTCCTCGGGCACCACCATGCCGAGCAGGCCCAGTTCGCCCAGCTTGGCCACGGTGGCTTCCGGCAGCCAGCCTTCCTGGTCCCAGCGGCCCGCGTGGGGGGCGAGTTCGTTGCGTGCGAACTCGCGAGCCATGTCGCGGATCATGCGCTGCTCATCGGTGAGGAAATCGGTATGCGCGCGGGCGAGCATCGCTATTTCGCGTCCGGGTCGCGGGCCTGGGCTTTCTGGTTCATGTCGTTGTTGATCTTCTTCGCGTCCTCCAGCGCCTTCACCTCCGCGCCGCCGTAGGCGCGCTGCTTCGCCCGTTCGGTGGCCGCGGCCCTTTCCACGGCGGCATCGGCCTTCGGCGCCTCGGCTTTCCCGCATCCGGCGAGCAGCAGCGCCATGGAGGCCGCCGCCGCCGCGCCGGCGCGAGAGCGTGTCATGCCCGAACGGCTTTGACGCGTTGACGGATATCCGCCCGGACCTTCGGCGGCAGATGATTCCAACGGACTCCCGCGACCGCGCCGGCAAGGGCCAGGCAGGCGGGGACACTGTTGCGTTCCGGGTGCGCGCGGCGAAGCTGCAGCCAGGCGGCCCAGAATCCGACGCGCATCAGGGCCTCGAGGGAATCGATGCCGACGTTACGCAGTTCCACAGCGAGGTTGGCGCCGATGTTCGGCGTGCGCTCGATGGGTGTAGTGGTGCTTGTGGTCATTTACAGGATCTCCAGTGCTAGTGCCGTACCTTCACCGCCGCCGATGCAGAGCGCGGCGACCCCTTTTTTCCCTCCGCGCTTGCGCAGCGCGTAGATCAGTGTCGTGATGATTCTTGCGCCGGTCGCCCCGATCGGATGCCCCAGGGCCACGGCGCCGCCATTCACGTTCACCTTGTCGGCCGGAATGCCGACATCCTTCATCGCCGCCATCGTGACCACGGCGAATGCTTCGTTCACCTCGAAGAGGTCGACGTCGGAGACTGTCCAGCCGGCCTTGTCGAGTACCTTCTTGATCGCGCCCACGGGCGCGGTCGTGAACCATTCGGGTTCGTGCGCGTTCGAAGCGTAGGCGACGACACGCGCCAGCGGCTTCACGCCACGTTTCTTCGCCTCGCTCTCGGTCATCATCACCAGCGCCGCGGCGCCGTCGGAGATCGATGACGAGGTGGCGGCGGTGACGGTGCCGTCCTTGTTGAAGGCGGGGCGCAGGGTGGGGATCTTCTCCACGTTGACCGCGAAGGGCGTCTCGTCTTCCGAGACCACCTCGTCGCCCTTGCGGCCCTTGACGGTCACCGGGGCGATCTCGTCCTTGAAGCCGCCCGACTTGGACGCATTCACAGCGCGCGTGGTGGATTCCTTGGCGTAGGCGTCCATCTCTTCGCGCGTGAATCCGTATTTCTTCGCGGTGGCGTCGGCGAAGGTGCCCATGGGTTTGCCGTCGTACGCGTTTTCCAGCCCGTCGAAGGCCATGTGGTCGAGGATCTGGCCGTGGCCGTAGCGGATGCCGCCGCGGCCCTTGGGCAGCAGGTGTGGCGCGTTGGTCATGGACTCCATGCCGCCGGCCACCACAATCGTGGCCTGGCCGGAGGTGAGCTGGTCGAAGGCCATCATCGCGGCCTTCATGCCCGAGCCACACATCTTGTTGATGGTGGTCGCCGGCGTGGTGTTGTCCAGGCCCGCACCGAGGGCGGCCTGGCGCGCGGGCGCCTGGCCCTGGCCGGCACCGAGCACGTTGCCGAAGATGACGTCATCTACTTCGCCGGGCTTCACGCCCGCCTGTTCGACGGCGGCCCTGATCGCAACCGCGCCCAGCTGCGAGGCGGTCATCGAGTTGAACTTGCCCTGCATGGAACCGATCGGGGTGCGTTTGGCGCCGACGATCACGATGTTTTCAGCCATGGTGCTTCCTGCCTTTCAGGTCAAACCGATTCTTCGAACAACTCGCGCCCGATGAGCATGCGGCGAATCTCGTTGGTGCCCGCGCCGATGTCGTACAGCTTCGCGTCGCGCAACAGGCGGCCGGCGGGGAATTCGTTGATGTAGCCGTTGCCGCCCAGGCACTGGATCGCCTCGAGGGCGACCTGAACGGCGTTTTCCGAGGAGAACAGCAGGCAGGCGGCGGCGTCCTTGCGCGCGGCGCGTCCCCGGCCCTGGTCAAGCGCGCCGGCCACGCGGTAGCTGAAGGCGCGGGAGGCCTGCAGCTTGGTGTACATGTCGGCGATCTTGCCCTGCATCAGCTCGAAGGTGCCGATCGCATGGCCGAACTGCTTGCGCTCGTGCACGTAGGGCAGCACCAGGTCCATCGCGGCCTGCATGATGCCGAGCGGACCGCCGGAGAGCACGGTGCGCTCCGTATCCAGGCCCTTCATCAGCACTTTCGAGCCGCCGTTCACGGCGCCGAGGATGTTTTCGCCGGGGATCTCGCAATCCTGGAACACCAGCTCGCAGGTGTTGGAGCCGCGCATGCCCAGCTTGTCGAGCTTCTGCGCGGTGCTGAAACCCTTCATGCCTTTTTCGACCAGGAAGGCGGTCATCGCCTTCGATCCCTGGTCCTTCGGCGCGGTGCGCATGTAGACGATGGCGACGTCGGCATCCGGCCCGTTGGTGATCCACATCTTCGAGCCGTTGGCGACCCAGCGATCGCCTCTTTTTTCCGCCTTGCAAGCCATGGAGCCCACGACATCGCTGCCGGCGCCCGCTTCGCTCATGGCGAGCGCGCCCACGAATTCGCCCGAACACAGCTTCGGCAGGTACTTGCGCCGCTGCGCTTCGCTGCCGTTCAGGTAGAGGTTGTTGACGCAGAGGTTGGAGTGCGCGCCGTAGGAAAGGCCTACCGAGGCCGAGGCGCGCGAGACCTCTTCCATCGCCACCAGGTGGCCGAGGTAACCCAGGCCGGTGCCGCCATATTCCTCCGGCACGGTCATGCCCAGCAGGCCCAACTCGCCCAGCCTGGCCCACATGTCGGCCGGAAATTCGTTGTTGCGGTCGATTTCGGCCGCTCGCGGCGCGAGCTCCGTATCGCACATGCGCTTCACGGTGTCGCGAAGTGCGTCGAAGTCCTCTGTCAGGTGGGTATCGAACAGCATGGACGGCTAGCCTCATGGGACGCCGGATCGAAGGGTGTAATTATAGCGCGCCAGGCGACCATTTTACCGATGGCCCGGGAGGGTCATTTGGCTGTCATGCGGATCGCGCCGTCGAGGCGGATCAACTCGCCATTGAGGACCTCGTTTTCGATGATGTGGCGCACCAGGGCCGCGTATTCCTCCGGCTTGCCGAGGCGCGACGGGAAGGGGATCTGGGCGCCGAGGGAGGCGCGAACCTCCTCGCTCATCGCCTGCAGCATGGGCGTATCGAAGATCCCCGGGGCGATGGTCATGACGCGGATGCCGAAGCGCGCCAGCTCGCGCGCGATCGGCAGAGTCATGCCGTTGACGCCCGCCTTGGAGGCGGCGTAGGCGGCCTGCCCGATCTGGCCGTCCATCGAGGCCACCGAGGACGTGTTGACGATCACGCCTCGCTCGCCGCTTTCGAACGCCGCCTGGGTGCTCATGCGTGCTGCGGCCAGGCGGATCACGTTGAAGGTGCCGATGAGGTTGATTTTCACCGCGCGCTCGAAATTCGCGAGCGAGTGGGGCCCGGTCTTGCCAACGACGCGCTCTCCGGGGGCTACACCTGCGCAGTTGATGGCGCCGTGGATCGCCCCGAAGGAAGAGATGCACAGCTCCACCGCTGCGAGCGTCGATGCCTCCTCGGTCACGTCGGTGCGCGCGAACCTGCACGTGGCGCCCAGTTGCCCCGCCACCTCGTCGCCGGCCGCATTCACGTCGGCGATGACGACGCTGGCGCCGGCCTGGACCAGCATGCGGGCCGTGGCCAGCCCGAGGCCCGATGCGCCGCCGGCCACGAGGAAAACCTTGTTCGGAATCAACATGTCAGGAGGGGCTTTCGTTGGAAGGGTTGCGCAGCGCCACGAGCGGGAGGTCGCGTTCGCGCGCCCACGATTCCCAGTTCTCCGCGCTGTTGGTGGCGAAGCGTTCGCGCAACACCGCGGTTTCGAGGCGCTCGAGGCCAAGGGCGCGGGCGAGGTTGTCCGCGAAGTGGGGTTCGAGCGCCGCCACCGCGATCCAGCCGGTGCGCGTCGCGTAGAGATTATAGCCAGCCAGGCCTCCGCCGAGCAGCGTGCCCGGCGCCGTGAGCCCCTCGTGCAGCGGCTGGGCGAGGGCACGGGCTCCGTCTTCCAGCGGCGCCTGGGCATGCACGCCCCGACCGTCGCGGTCGCGCGCGATGACGAGCGCAAGGGCGGTGCTGACCGCGCGTTCCGCGCCGGCCATGTCCGCGTAGAGCGTCGCGGGCATCGCGGGCGGCGACAGCAACCCGTGCACCGCGAGGTAGGTGAGGTCGTGTCCCGGCAGTTCCTCTTCGGGCGCGGGGTGGCCGGTGATCGCCACGTGGCATAACCGCCGGTACTTCGCGGTCAGCATGTCGGGGCTCAGCCCGAGCCGCAGGAGGGCAGACGGGCGCTGCGCCGTCACGAAGAGGTCGGACTCAAGCAGGAGGTCCGCGAGCCGCGCGCGCCCCATCACGCTCTTGAGGTCCACGCGTTCGATCGCCATGCCTTCGTGCAGGCGCCGGTACCACGACGGGCAGTACTGCTCGAACGGATCACCCGTGGGCGGCTCGACCTTCGTGACGCCCGCGCCCAGTTCGCGCAAACGCGCGCACGCCGCCGGCCCCGGAAGGTTCAGGGCGATGGTGACGACGCGCAATCCGCCAAGAAGGTTCATGTTTAAATTCTATATGGCCCCTACGCTTCCCCCATCGATGCGCGTCATCGAACGCGGCTGGCTCAACTGCAACCAGGTGTTGATGCTCGCCGCTGGAGACAACACGCTCATCGATTCGGGCTACTGCACACATCGCGAGCGCACGCTGGAATTGCTCGCGAGCCCCGCGGGCCTCGACGGTGAGCCGCTCGAGCGCCTCATCAACACCCATTGCCACTCCGACCACATGGGCGGCAACGCCGCCGTGGCGCACGCGCATGGCTGCCGCATCACGATTCCCGAGGGCGAGGTCAAGCACGTCGATCCGTGGACGCCCCAGAGCGTATGGATGGCGCAGTTCGACCAGAAGGCCGATCCGTTCCACTTCGACGACACGATCAAGGCGGGCGACACCTTCGACGGCGGCGGCTTCGAGTGGCAGGTCCACGCCGCGCCGGGGCACGACATGGATGCGCTGATGTTTTTCGAGCCGCGCAACCGCATCCTCATATCCGGCGACGCGTTGTGGGAGAAGGGCATGGGTTTCGTCTGGCCGCAGGAGGGGGCCAACCCGTTCGTGGATGCGGCGCTCGAGACGCTCGCGCGCATCGAGCGCCTCGACCCCGCGGTGGTGATCCCGGGGCATGGCGAGCCGTTTGCCGGCGTGCAGGATGCGATCGGGCGGGTTCGCTCACGCCTTGGCGCCTTCGCAAGGCAGCCCGCGAAGAATGCCCGCCACGTCGTGAAGGTGATGTTCGTGTTTGCGCTGCTCGAGCGGCAGGGGATGCCGCGCTGCGACGTGGCCGGATACCTGGATCGGGTGGCGTGTTACCGGCAGCTTTCGGAACGGTTCATCGGGCTCGAGGCCGAGGCGTTGGCCGAATGGATGCTCGCGGACCTCGAGCGTGCCGGCGCCATCCGCATGGCGGGCGCCGACGTATTGCCTACGATGGCGGCCTGATGATCACGACCCGGGAGGATAGAGTGATGGCGATCTGGATTTCCCTGTTGGCGGCAGGCATCTGCCTGATGGTGGTGTTCCTTGCGGTCTCGCGCGGGTTGCAGGTAAAGCAGCTGCTGGACGATGGCGTCGCGGGGCAAGGGAAAAAGGGGTAAAGCCTAGCCTTCGAAGGCGCGCAGGCCTTCGAGATCGAGGATGCGGATGTGGCCGTATTCGACCTTCACGAGCCCGGCCTTTTCCAGCTTCTGCAACGCGCGGTTGACGCGCTGGCGCGAAACCCCGGCGAGGTATCCCAGCTCCTCCTGCGAGAGCCGCACGTCCGTGGCCTGGTCGGGGTAGAGCAGGGGGTTGAAGAGCCCGGCGAGTGACCTGGCCACGCGCGCGTCGGGCTCCAGCAGGCGCTCGTGCTCCACCACCGCGATGAACTGTCCGAGGCGCTCGTTCAACTGCATCAGCAGGAACCGGTTGAAGCCGATGTTGGTGTCCAGCAGCCATTCGAAGGTCACCCGTGGCATGTAGGCCACGCGGCTTTCGCGCAGGGTAATCACGTCGTATTTGCGTGTCCTGTCCTTCAGCAGCGATCCCTCGCCGAACCAGCCGCCGCTGGTGACCCCGGTGAATGTCGTCGTCTTGCCCTCGGCGCTCACGCTCGTCATCTTCACCAGCCCGTCGATGAGGCCGATCCAGTGTTCCACCGGCTCACCCTTGCGGCAGACCGGGACACCCACCGGCAGCTCGCGCACCACTGTCTCGGCCGCGATGCGGGTGACCTGGCGGGTGGTGAGGGAGCGCGTCCAGAGGGAGGCACGCAGCAGTTCGGCGAGGGTCTTCACGGCCTTGAATTGTCAACGAAAAGACACCCTCCCGTGAATCGGTACGGCTACACTAGGTTCATAAACAGGAGGATGCCCGCAATGACGGAGCCGGGCGGAACGCACGATACGTTCCCGAAGTTGCTGCTGCATCACGCCCGCGTGCGTGGCGGCGGCACGGCCATTCGCGAAAAGGACCTCGGCATCTGGCAGTCATGGACCTGGGCGCAGGTGCGCGCGCAGGTGGAGGCCCTGGCGGGCGGGCTGGCGAAGGCGGGGCTCCAGCGCGGCCAGCACATTGCCGTCATCGGCGCCAATCGCCCGCGCCTCTACTGGACGATGATCGCGGCCCAGTCCATCGGCGCCATCCCGGTGCCGTTCTACGAGGACGCCCCCGCCGCGGAGATGATCTACGTATTCCAGAACGCGGAAATCGCCTTCGCCGTGGTCGAGGACCAGGAGCAGGCCGACAAGCTCTTCGAGATCCTGCCGGAATGTCCCAGCCTCGAACACATCTGGTACGACGATCCCCGGGGCCTGCGCCACTACTCGCAACCGCAGCTCGCATCGTACGAGAGCCTGGCGGAATCGGGCAGCGCCCGGGCGCGCGAGAATCCACGCTTCTTCGAAGACGAGATCGCGCAGGGCAGGGGTTGCGATCCCGCGATCATGATGTACACCTCGGGCACCACCGGCATGCCGAAGGGCGTGGTGCTGTCGCACGACAACCTCATCCTTTCCAGCCGCGCGTACGCGCAGCTCGAAGGCCTGCGCGACGACGACGAAGTGCTGGCCTACCTGCCGATGGCGTGGATCGGGCAGAACCTCTTCTCCTACGCGCAATGGATGGCGGTGGGCTTCCGCATCAACTGCCCCGAAAGCGGCGAGACCACGCTTACGGACATGCGCGAGATCGGGCCCACCTACTACTTCGCGCCCCCGCGCGTGCTGGAGGCGCTGCTCACCCAGGTCACGATCCGGATGGAGGATGCCAGCTGGGTCAAGCGGCGGATGTTCGCCCATTTCATGGCCCTCGCCCGCCGGGTGGGCGCATCGATCCTCGACGGCTCCGCGGTGGGCTTCGTGGACCGGCTGCACTACGCCCTGGGCGATGTGCTGATGTACGGCCCGCTGCGCAATGCACTCGGCATGACGCGCGTGCGCGTCGCCTACACCGCGGGAGAGGCCATCGGCCCCGACCTCTTCGTGTTCTACCGTTCGCTCGGGATCAACCTCAAGCAGCTTTACGGCTCCACCGAGACCTCGGTGATGGTGTGCGTGCAGCCCGATGGCCAGGTCAGGCCCGACACGGTGGGACCGCCGATGAAAGGCGTGGAGGTGCGTGTGCTCGATTCCGGCGAGATCGTGCTGCGCGGCCCCGGCCTTTTCCAGTCCTACTACAAGAACGAGGCGGCCACGCGCGAGGCCAAGGATGCCGAGGGCTGGTTCCACACCGGTGATGCCGGTTTTTTCGACGAGGGCGGCCACCTCAAGATCATCGATCGCGCGAAGGACGTGGGAAAACTCTCCGACGGCACGCTGTTCGCCCCAAAGTACCTCGAGAACAAGATCAAGTTCTTCGCGCACATCAAGGAAGCCGTGGCGTTCGGCGACGGCCGCGCCGAGGCGACCCTGATGGTGAACATCGACGTGCAGGCGGTGGGCGACTGGGCGGAGCGGCGCGGCATCCCGTATTCCGGCTACACCGACCTCGCCGCAAAGCCGCAGGTGTGTGACCTGGTGCGCGAATGCATCGAGCAGATGAACGCGCAGCTCGCGCGCGACCCGAAGCTCGCGCGCAGCCAGATCCACCGCTTCGTGATCCTGCACAAGGAGCTCGATGCCGACGACGGCGAGCTGACCCGCACGCGCAAGGTGCGGCGCGGGTTCATCGGCGAGAAATACGCCTCGATCGTCGAGGCGCTTTATTCGGGCGCCACGCGCTGCGTGATGCAGGCCCAGGTGCGCTTCGAGGATGGGCGCGTGGGCAACGTGAGCGCGGACCTCCACGTGCTCTCCGTGAAGACCTTCGCGCCCGAAACCGTGAAAAGCGCCGCATGAACCTCGACGAGGCGCGCGTGGCCGATGCCGTGGGCCGCAGGACCGGCGACGTGGTCCTGGCGCTCGACGGCATCTCGCTTGCGTTCGGCGGCGTGAAGGCGCTCACCGACGTCTCCTTCGACGTGCGCGAACACGAGGTGCGCGCGATCATCGGGCCCAACGGCGCCGGCAAGAGCTCGATGCTGAACGTGATCAACGGCGTCTACCGGCCGCAGGGCGGCAGCATCACCTTTGCGGGCAGGACCGGCAGCCACATGGAGCCGCACTTCGCGGCCAGCAACGGCATCGCCCGCACCTTCCAGAGCCTCGCGCTTTTCAAGGGCATGTCGGTGCTGGACAACATGCTGGCGGGGCGCAACCTGATGATGAAGTCGAACATCTTCCTGCAGGCCCTGCGCATCGGCCCCGCGCTGCGCGAGGAGATCGCGCACCGCAAGCGCGTCGAGGAAATCATCGACTTCCTCGAGATCCAGCACATCCGCAAGACGCCCGTCGGCCGGCTGCCGTACGGACTCCAGAAACGTGTGGACCTCGGGCGCGCGTTGGCCGCGGAGCCCCGGATCCTGCTGCTCGACGAGCCCATGGCCGGCATGAACGTGGAAGAAAAGCAGGACATGAGCCGCTTCATCCTCGACGTGAACGACGAATTCGGCACCACCATCGTGCTGATCGAACACGACATGGGTGTGGTGATGGATCTGTCCGACCGCGTGGTGGTGCTGGATTACGGGCGCAAGATCGCCGATGGCACGCCCGACGAGGTGCGCGCCAGCCAGGCGGTGATCGACGCCTACCTGGGAGTGAAGCACTGATGAATGCGGCCACGTCGCGCAACCTCACCATCGCGTTTTTCGTGCTCCTGGCGTTCGGGGGCGCATCCCCGATGGTGCTCGGATCGGCCAGGTTTCCGCAGTGGCTGGAGGTGGTGCTGGGCGGTCTCATGTCGGGCGTGCTGTATTCGCTGGTCGCCATCGGCCTCGTGCTGATCTTCAAGGCCTCCGGCGTCTTCAATTTCGCCCAGGGCGCCATGGTCCTCTTCGCCGCGCTATCGCTCGTGCGCCTGATGGAGAAGTTGCCCTTCATCGTGGCGCTCGCCTTCACCATCGCCATCATGGTGGCGGTGGCGTGGCTCATCGAGTACCTGGTGCTGCGCCGGCTCGTGAACCAGGACCCGATCGTGCTCTTCATGGCCACGCTCGGCATCGCCTACTTCCTCGATGGCCTCGGGCAAACGGTGTGGGGCAGCGATATCTACACTCTTCACGTCGGGATGCCGAAGGAGCCGAAGATCCTGCTCGAGGGCACCTTCGAGGGCGGCATCCTGGTGTCGATGGAGGATGTGTACGCCGCGGTCATCGCCGCGACGCTGGTCGGGCTGCTCGCCCTTTTCTTCCAGAAGACCGGCACGGGCCGGGCATTGCGCGCGGTGGCCGACGACCACCAGGCCGCGCAGTCGATCGGCATCCCGCTCAACCGCATCTGGGTCATCGTCTGGAGCGTGGCGGGGCTGGTGGCGCTGGTGGCCGGCGTGATCTGGGGCTCGAAGCTGGGCGTGCAGTTTTCCCTGCAGCTCGTGGCGCTGAAGGCGCTGCCGGTGGTGATCCTGGGCGGTTTCACCTCGATTCCCGGCGCCATCATCGGCGGGCTCATCATCGGCCTGGGCGAAAAGATCTCCGAGGTCTACCTGGGCCCCATGCTGGGCGGGGGGATCGAGAACTGGTTCGCCTATGTGCTCGCGCTGGTGTTCCTGCTGTTCCGCCCCGAGGGGTTGTTCGGGGAGAGACACATTGACAGGGTCTAGACCGTGATCTATCGCGAAACCGGCCAGTTCAAGTCGACCTACGAATCGGACCAGCAGCTCTTCCCGATCCTGCAGGACCGCATCTTCGTGGTTGGCTTCCTGGTATTCGCGTTCGGCGTGATGCCCTTCATCGGCAGCGAATACCTGTTCCGCGCGATCCTCGTGCCCTTCCTCATCCTGTCGCTCGCCGCGATCGGGCTCAATATCCTGGTGGGCTACTGCGGCCAGGTGTCGCTCGGCACCGGCGCCTTCATGGCGATCGGCGCGTATTCGGCGTACAACCTCGCCGTGCGCGTGCCGGACCTGAACCTCATCGTGGTGCTGCTGCTCGCGGGCGTGTTCGCCACCGTCGTGGGCGTACTCTTCGGGATCCCCAGCCTGCGAATCAAGGGGTTCTACCTGGCCGTGGCGACGCTGGCCGCGCAGTTCTTCGTCGATTGGCTGTTCGCGCGGGTGAAGTGGTTCACCAACGATTCCTCTTCGGGCAACGTGTCCGCGCCGCCGCTTCAGTTGTTCGGCCATGGCATCGACACCCCGGCGCAGCGCTACCTGTTTGTCCTCGCGTTCGTGTGTGTATTCGCGCTCGTCGCGCGTAACCTGGTGCGCGGGGCGATCGGGCGCTCGTGGATGGCGACGCGCGACATGGACGTGGCCGCCGAGGTGATCGGCATCCGCCCGATGATGGCCAAGCTCTCGGCATTTGCGGTGAGCTCCTTCATCGTGGGCGTGGCGGGCGCGTTGTGGGCGTTCGTCTACCTGGGCTCGTGGGAGCCCCTCGCCTTCGACGTGAACCGCTCCTTCCAGTTGCTCTTCATGGTGATCATCGGCGGGCTGGGCTCGATCCTCGGGTCCTTCCTCGGCGCCGCGTTCATCGTCATCCTGCCCCTGATGCTGAACCAGTTGCCCGGCTGGCTCGGCATACCGCTGTCCACGGCGCTGATCTCGCACATCGAGTTCATGGTTTTCGGGGCGCTCATCGTGTTTTTCCTGATCGTCGAGCCGCGCGGGCTCGCGCGCCTCTGGGCGATCGGGAAGGAGAAGCTGAGGCTCTGGCCGTTCCCGCACTGAAGCACCGAAGCACCACAACAAGGAGGAGACAGGCATGAAACGCACCATGAGAATCAAAGCCGCGGCGGTGGCACTGGCCGTGGCCGGCGCCTTCGGCGCCGTGTACGAAGTCGCAGCCCAGTCCGCCAGCGAAATCTACATCCCGGTGCTTGTGTACCGGACCGGCGCCTACGCACCCAACGGCATTCCCTGGGCCGATGGCTACGTCGACTACCTCAAGCTCGTGAATGCCCGCGACGGCGGCGTGAACGGCATCAAGATCGCGTTCGAGGAATGCGAGACCGGCTACGCCACCGACCGCGGCGTCGAATGTTACGAGCGCCTGAAGAGCAAGAAGCCGGTCGCGGTGAACCCGCTTTCCACGGGCATCACCTACGCGCTGACCGACAAGGTGGCCGCCGACAAGATCACGCTCTTCACCACCGGCTACGGCCGCGCCGATTCGGTGGACGGCAGCGTTTTCGCATGGAACTTCCCGCTGCTCGGCACCTACTGGAGCGCAGCCGACATGCTGGTGCAGCACGTGGCGAAGAAGGGAAGCCTCAAGGGCAAGAAGATCGCCCTGGTCTACCACGACTCGCCGTACGGCAAGGAGCCCATCAAGCTCCTGGAGCAGCGCGCGAAGCTGATGGGTTTCCAGCTCATCCTGCTGCCGGTGACGCACCCCGGCGTGGAGCAGAAGGCCACGTGGCTCCAGGTGCGCCAGCAGCGTCCCGACTACGTCTTCCTGTGGGGCTGGGGTGTGATGAACTCAACCTCGATCAAGGAGGCGATCGCGGTCTCCTACCCGCGCCTGCAGATGTTCGGCGTGTGGTGGTCGTCGGCGGAGCCCGATGTCGAGCCCGCGGAGATGGCCGCCAAGGGCTACAACGGCATCGCCCTGGGCCACTCCGACGAGCGTGATTTTCCCGTGCACAAGGACATGGTCAGGGTCCTGTACGACAAGGGGCAGGGCACCGCCAAGGACAAGAAGGACATAGGCAGCGTGCTCTACAACCGCGGCATGATCTCCGCGATGCTGACGGTCGAGGCGATCCGCCAGGCGCAGTCCAGGTACGGCAAGCGCGTGGTCACCGGCGAGGAAGTGCGCTGGGGCGCCGAGAACCTGAGCCTGGACGCGGGCAAGATCAAGGCGCTCGGCTTCGGCGACATTGTGCAACCGCTCAAGACTTCGTGCAGCGACCATGAGGGGGTGCGCAAGGGCCGCGTCCATACCTGGGACGGCAAGGACTGGAGCTACACGTCGGACTGGCTCGAGGCGGACATGAAGATACTCGGCCCGATGATCAAGGCCTCGGCCAAGGCGTACGCGGCGGAGAAGAAGATCACGCCGCGCGATTGCTCGAAGGAAAAGTAGGAATGGCTGTGGGCGTCCCGCTGCCCAACCCTCCCCCCAGGGGGAGGGAGCAATCGTTGGAGACGGTTTCGCGATTGCTCGAGGTCAATGGAATAGAGGTGATCTACAACCGTGTGATCCTGGTGCTCAAGGGCGTCTCGCTGGCGGTCCCCGAGGGCGGCATCGTTGCCCTCCTCGGGGCCAACGGGGCGGGCAAGAGCACCACGCTCAAGGCGATCTCCAACCTGCTGCGCGCCGAGCGTGGCGAGGTGACCAAGGGCACCATCCACCTGCGCGGCGAACGCGTCGATGCGATGAGCCCCTCGGACCTGGTCAAGCGCGGGGTGGTCCAGGTGATGGAAGGACGGCACTGCTTTGCCCACCTCACGGTGGAGGAAAACCTCCTCACCGGCGCATATACACGTGGCATCTCGCGCGCAGAAATGAGGAGCGAGCTCGAGCGCGTCTACGGATTTTTTCCGCGCCTGAAGCAGCGGCGCACCTCGCTCGCGGGCTACACCTCGGGCGGCGAGCAGCAGATGACCGCCATCGGCCGCGCGCTGATGGCGCGACCGAGCATGATCCTGCTGGACGAACCCTCGATGGGCCTCGCCCCCCAGATCGTGGAGGAGATCTTCGAAATCGTCGGCAATCTCAACAAGGCGGAGAAGGTGAGCTTCCTGCTGGCGGAGCAGAACACCATGGTGGCGCTGCGGTTCGCCGACTTCGGGTACATCCTGGAAAACGGCCGGGTCGTGCTCGAGGGTGCGGCCGCCACGCTGGCCGATAACGAGGACGTCAAGGAGTTCTACCTCGGGATTTCCACCGCCGGGCGGCGCAGCTTCCGCGAGACCAAGCACTACCGGCGCCGCAAGCGCTGGCTCGCCTGATGCCCGGCAACTTCGACGCGCTGGAAACCCGCGATCGCGCCGACCGCGAGCGCAACCTCATGGAGCGCCTTGCGAGGCAGGTCGATTTCGCCATCGAGCGCGCGCCCCATTACGCGCGGGCGTTCGCGGGGATTGGCGAGGAACCAGTCGACTCCCGCGCCAGGCTGGCCGCGCTGCCGCTCACGCGCAAATCCGACCTCAACGCGTTGCAGTCGGGGGCGCTGCCGTTCGGCGGACTCAATGCAACACCCGCAGGCGGGCTCGCGCGCATCTTCATGTCGCCCGGGCCGATCTACGATCCCGAGGGTCGGCGCGCGGACTTCTGGCACTCCGCCCGCGCGCTGTACGCCGCCGGATTCAGGCCCGGCGACGTGGCGCTCAATTGCTTCTCGTACCACCTCACCCCCGCCGGCAGCATGTTCGAGACCGGGCTGCACCACCTGGGCTGCGCGGTGATCCCCGGCGGCGTGGGCCAGACCGAAATGCAGGCGCGCGTGATCGCCGACCTGCGCCCCGCGGGCTACGTGGGCACCCCGTCGTTCCTGAAGATCATCCTGGAGAAGTGCGACGAGCTGGGCGTGGATGCCGGGTGCCTGAAGGTGGCGCTGGTCTCGGGCGAGGCGTTCATGCCGGCGGTGAAGGAATTCATGCGCGCGCGCTCGATCGATTGCTACCAGGCCTACGGCACCGCGGACCTCGGCCTTGTCGCCTACGAGACGCGCGCGCGCGAGGGCCTGGTGGTGAGCGAAAACCTCGTGGTGGAGATCGTGCGTCCCGGCACCGGCGATTGCGTGGCCGAAGGTGAGGTCGGCGAAGTGGTGGTCACCACGTTCAACGAGGATTACCCGCTGGTTCGATTCGCCACCGGCGACCTTTCGGCCGTGTTGCCGGGGCCGAGCCCCTGTGGGCGCACCAACATGCGGATCAGGGGCTGGATGGGGCGCGCGGACCAGTCCACGAAGGTGAAGGGCCTGTTCGTGCACCCGCACCATGTGGCCGAGGTGCTGCGCCGCCACGGCCTGGGGCGTGGCCGCCTGGTGGTCGAGAACGAAGGCGGCGAGGACCGCATGACCCTGCATGTCGAGGGCGCGCTTGCCGATCCGGCGGCGGTCGAGGCATCGATGAAGGACATCACCAAGGTTCGTGGCGCCGTCCGCGCCGCGGCGCCGGGCATGCTCGCCAATGACGGCAAGGTGATCGAGGACCTGCGGATCTATTCGTGAGGCCGGCCGCGTATCAGCGGGGAAACGCGATGACATGGTCGACGTCGAGCTTGATCCCGATGCGTTCGCCGATCGCGTGGTTGTGGTGCGACGGGACAAGCGAAAGCACCTCGTGGCCGTCGTCGAGGCGCAGGGTGTAGAGGAATTCCGCGCCGCGGAACGCTTTTTTCACCACCTCGGCCCTCAGCGGGCTCGCGTCGTCGTGCAACACGTCGTCCGGGCGCAGCAGCAGGGATATGTCGTCGCCCTCGCGGATCTCGCAGCCGGTGCAGTGCCTGAGGCGCCCGAGGACGGTTTCGATCCCGTCCGCGTGCGAGGCATGTGCGTCGATCAGCACGCCTTCACCCACGAAGTCGGCCACGAAGCGCGTGGCGGGCCGGTGGTAGAGCGTGTAGGGCGCATCCCATTGCTCGATCACGCCCGCATTCATCACGCCGATGCCATCAGCCATGGCAAATGCTTCGTGCTGGTCGTGGGTGACCAGCAATGCCGTGGTGCCCAGGGACTTGAGGATGGCGCGAACTTCCAGCGACAGGCGCTCGCGAAGGTCCACGTCCAGGTTCGAGAACGGTTCGTCGAGCAGCAGCAGCTGCGGGTGGGGCGCCAGGGCGCGCGCCAGCGCCACGCGTTGCATCTGCCCGCCGGAAAGTTCGTGGGGATACTTGCGCCCGGAATCGGCCATGTCGACGGCGGCCAGCAGTTCCGTGACGCGCGCGGCGCGCTCGGCGCCCGGCAGGCGTTTCAATCCGAAGCCCACGTTGGCAGCTACCGTGAGGTGCGGGAAAAGCGCGTAGTCCTGGAAAACGAAGCCCACGCGCCGCTCTTCGGGCGGTGCGGTGCGGCCGCGGCGGCTGGCCACCTGGCCATGGAGGCGGATCTCGCCGCCGGAAATGGGCTCGAGCCCCGCGATGCAGCGCAGCACCGTGGTTTTGCCGCAGCCGCTGGGGCCCAGCAGGCAGCCGATCTGCCCGTCCTGCAGGGTAAGGGACAGACCCCGCATGACCGGCCCGTGGCCGGGATATCCGAAATCGACTGCTTTCACTTCGAGGGCGAGCGACATCGGTAAATTATAGCTGATTGACAAATGCGAATAATTCTTATTATCCTTATCGATCCCGCAGCCCAACCATCCGGACCGGACCAAATGCCATGAATTTCAAATACCTCCTCGCCCCCTGCCTGGCCGCCGCCGCGGTGTCCTCCACCTTCGCGCAGGAAAAAGTCCTCAACCTGTACACCTCCCGCCACTACCAGACCGACGAGGCGCTCTACGACAACTTCACCAGGCTCACGGGCTACAAGGTGAACCGCATCGAGGCGGGCGACGACGCCATCATCGAGCGCATGAAGCAGGAAGGCGCGCGCAGTCCCGCCGACGTTTTGATGACGGTGGACGCGGGCCGGCTGTGGCGCGCGGAGCAGGCCGGGCTGCTGCAACCGGTCAAGTCGAAGACGCTCAACGAGCGCGTCCCGGCCGAACTGCGCCATCCCGACGGCTACTGGTACGGCTTCTCGCTTCGCGCGCGCCCGATCTTCTACGCCAAGGGCCGCGTCGACCCGGCGCTGCTGCGCAGCTACGAGGACCTCGCCGACCCGAAGCTCAAGGGCAAGGTCTGCGTTCGCTCGAGCGGCAGCGTATACAACCTCTCGTTGATGAGCTCGATGATCGCGGCCCACGGCGCCGACAGATCCGAGCAGTGGGCCCGCGGCGTGGTCGCCAACATGGCGCGCGCGCCGAAGGGCGGCGACACCGACCAGCTCACGGCGCTGGCCGCGGGCGAGTGCGATGTCGCGATCGCCAATACCTACTACTTCGTGCGCCTGATGAAGTCGGCCAAGGCCCAAGAGCGCGCGGTGTCCGAGAAGATCGGCGTGGTGTTCCCCAACCAGGACGGGCGCGGTGCGCACGTCAACATCTCGGGCGCGGGCGTGGCCAGGAACGCGCCCCATCGCGACGCGGCCATCGCGTTCCTCGAATACCTCGCGAGCGCCGATGCACAGAACTACTTCGCCAACGGCAACAACGAATATTCGGTGAACGGGAAGGTGCCGCAGAACCGCGAACTGGCCGCGCTGGGCGACTTCAAGAAGGACAGCGTGAACGTCTCCGCATTCGGCAGGAACCAGGCGGCTGCGCAACAAATCTATGATCGCGCCGGCTGGAAATGATGAGTATCATTCGGCCAGATCCAACCCGAAGGGCAGCCATGAAGAGGGTCTTCGCCATCGTATTCGCCGGCCTTGTCGCCGGCGCCTGCGCCACGGATCCGACGACGTCGGCCGACACCGCCGGCGACAAGGAATACCGCACCGGCAGCAACATTCCGGCGCGCACCCGCGAAGGTGTGAAGACCATGTCGCCGGAAGACGTGGAGCGGGCTCGCAACGCCGCCGTCGGCTACACCGGCCGCAGGCCGACCCCCTGAGATGAAAAACCTGCCTGGACTCGCCGCGGCAGCCCTCGTACTCGCCGCCTGCGCCGCGCCGGATGCGGTGACCTCCACCGAATCGCCGTCGGAGCGCGAATATCCCACCGGCAGCAACATCCCCAGGAAAGCCGCGGCGCGAAACCCGCAGGCCGAAGGCGTGCGAGTGCATTCGCGCGAAGACCTGGAGCGCATCCAGAACATGGGCACCGGAGTGCAGGCCGGCAGCACGACGGGCCTGGCGCGCTAGGCCCCCGCCGGCGTGGCGGCCACGCCCGTGGTCGCCGCCGTCATCTCGCGGCGCACCATGCGCCGCGACGCCAGGATCACCGGCAGCAGCCCGACGGCAACAATCGCCAGCGAGGCGGTTGACGCTTCGGCCAGGCGCTCGTCGGCGGCCAGGTTATAGGCCTGCACCGCGAGAGTATCGAAGTTGAAGGGACGCATCACGAAGGTCGCCGGCAGCTCCTTCATCACGTCCACGAATACCAGCAGCCCCGCCGTGAGCAGGCTCGAGCGCAGCATCGGCGCGTGCACACGCGCGAGCGTGGCGCCCGCGCCCATGCCGAGCGAACGTGCAGCGTCTTCCATGTTGGGCGTCACGCGTGCCAGGCCCGCCTCCACGGTCTGCAGTGCAACGCCCAGGAACCTGATCAAGTAGGCGTACACCAGCACGGCGATGCTCCCGGTGAGGACCACGCGCGAGGCGATGCCCGCGTCCGCGATCCAGTGGTCGATGCGCGTCACCGGTATCAACACGCCGATTGCAATCACCGCGCCGGGTATCGCATAACCCAGGCCCGCGAGCCGGTTGGCTGCAGCCGCGATCCGGCTGCGCGAAAGGCGCGCACCATAGGCCAGAACCAGGGCGAGCGCGACAGCGAGCATGGCGGTGACGGTGGAAAGTGTCGCGCTGTTGGCGGCCATGCGCAGGAAACGCGGTCCGAACTGCGCGTCGCCCGAATCGAGGCTCATGCGCAGCAGCAGGATTACCGGTACAACGAAGCCGGCGAGCAGGGGGAGCACACAGACGGCAAGTGCCGCGGCGCTGCGCCAGCCGCGCAACGGCTTTGGCCCACGGCGCGTGCGGCGCTGCGGGTCGTGGAAGCGCGCCCCCCGCCGGCTCACCCGCTCGGCCACCACCACGGCGGCGACAAACGCGAGCAGCATCGCGGCGAGTTTCGCGGCCGTGACCGGCTCGCCCATCGACATCCAGGCGCGGAAGATGCCGGTGGTGAAGGTCTGCACGCCGAAGTAGGACACGGTCCCGAAATCGGCGAGGGTCTCCATCAGCGCAAGTGCCGCGCCGGCGGCGATCGCCGGACGCGCCATCGGCAGGCTCAGGCGGAAAAACGCCGCCCGGCTGGAAAGGCCCAGCGTGCGCCCCGCCTCGCTCATGCTGGGCGACTGCTCCAGGAAGGCGACGCGCGCCAACAGGTAGACGTAGGGGTAGAGGACGCAGACGAACATGGCCGCGGCGCCGCCGACCGAGCGGATCTCCGGGAACCAGTAGTCGGCGCGGCCCCAGCCGGTTGCGGCTCGGATCCCGGATTGCAACGGCCCGGAATACTGCAGCCAATCGGTGTACGCATAAGCGACGACGTAGGCGGGGACCGCCAGCGGCAGCAGCAACGCCCATTCGAGCACGCGCCGGCCTGGAAACTCGAAGGTGGCCACGCACCACGCCGCGGCGACACCCACCACGCAGACACCCACCAGCACGGCGCCCATCAATATCAGGGTGGTGGCGACATAGTCCGGAAGGACCGTGGAGGCCAGGTGCGCCCAGGCGGCGCCCGCGGGCTCGAGCACGCTTGCGGCGACCACGGCGATCGGTACCAGGAGGGGGAGGGCGAGGGCCACGCAGGCCGCCGCCCAGGCGGGCGCACGAGACATCACGGGGGTAGTATAAAACCATTGTGAATTCAAATGGATGCCGACGGGCCTCTTGCGTGCACCGGAATGGATCGGACGGGCCACGGTTGATGTTTGATATGGTCACCCGCGGTGGGCTACACTTATCGACTTTTGATGGCCGCCCAAAGCCCGAAATATCCGAGTGGCTTCGGGGGAGACCACCCAGACACCAGAGGATCAATGGCCAGCAAACTCAAAGTCCCGACCGAGGCCGAACTCGTCAAGATGCCGAAGTCGGAATACATGAACGCGGCGCAGCTGAAATTCTTCCGCGGGCGACTGCTCGAGCTGCAAAAGGAAATGCGCGACAACGCCGGTGCCACGACCGAGCACTTGCGCGAGCTTTCGTTCGCCCCTGACCCGGCCGATCGCGCCACGCTGGAAGAGGAGCACGCCCTGGAGCTGCGCACCCGCGACCGCGAGCGCAAGCTGCTGAAGAAGATCGACCAGGCCCTTTCCCGCATCGACGACGCCAGCTACGGCTACTGCGAGGAGACCGGCGAGGCGATCGGCATCCAGCGGCTGCTGGCCCGACCCACGGCCACGCTCACCATCGAGGCGCAGGAGCGCCGCGAGATGAAGCAGAAGATGTTCGGCGAATAATCCGTCCCTGCATCCCGCGAAACGGCGCCGAAAGGCGCCTTTTTCGTTTTGGGGATTTCGCCGGCCCCATAATTTGGCATCAGCCCACAATCCATCTCCAGACGAGGAAACAATGCGCGATCCCGAGTTCATCAATTTCGAACCCAAGGCCGGATTCACCCGACGCGAGTTCGTCATGACCAGCCTGGCCACGGGCTTCGCGGCCGCGGTGCAGCCGGTTTGCGCCCAGACGCAGATCACGACGCCGGCCGACGGCCTGACCGTCGGCGAGGTCAAGGTCAAGACCGGCGATGGCGAGATGCCCGCCTACCGCGCAATGCCCGCGGTCGGCAGGAACCTGCCCACGGTGCTGGTGGTGCAGGAGATCTTCGGCGTGCACGAACACATCAAGGACGTCTGCCGCCGCTTCGCCAAGGCGGGCTACCTCGCGATTGCGCCCGAGCTTTACGCGCGCCAGGGCGACGTGTCGAAACTTTCGAACATCGACGACATCCGCAAGGTGGTGAATCTGGTTCCCGACGCGCAGGTGATGCGGGACCTCGATGCCACGGCCGAATGGGCGGCGAAGAACGGGGGTGATGCGAAGAAGCTCGCGGTCACCGGGTTCTGCTGGGGCGGGCGCATCGTATGGATGTACGCCGCGCATGGCAAGAGCGTCAAGGCCGGTGTGGCCTGGTACGGTGGCGTCGAAGGCGCGCCCACGGAGCTCAAGCCGAAGAATCCCATCGACGTCGTCGCGAGCATCAACGCGCCGGTGCTGGGCCTCTACGGCGGCGCGGACCCGGGCATCCCCAACGAAGGCGTCGACCGCATGCGTGCGGCCCTCAAGGCGGCGGGCAAGCCAAGCGAGATCCACACCTATCCCGACACGCCCCATGGCTTCCATGCCGATTACCGGGCCTCGTACCGCAAGGACAAGGCCGAGGACGGCTGGAACCGGGCCCTCGCGTGGTTCAAGAAAAACGGCGTCGCCTGACGCTTGGCGCTTCGGGCCGGAGCGCCGGGTGATGGAGCAGGCCACCCAGCTCCGGCAGGAGGCGTTCGATCAGCTGCGCGCGATCCTCGCGGACCGCGCGCTTTCCACTGTGTTCCAGCCGATCTTCGGGTTTCGCGAAGGGCGCATCGTCGCCTACGAGGCGCTGGTGCGCGGGCCGGCGGATTCCATGCTCCAGGCGCCCGCGGATCTTTTCGGCGCCGCGCGGCAGGCCGGGCTCGGCGTCGAGCTCAACATCGTCTGCGTGCAGGAGATCCTGCGCGCCTTCGCCGGGGCCGGGCTCGAGGGCAACCTCTTCCTCAACATCTCGCCGCTGCTCATCATGCAGCGCGGCTTCGAGCAGGAGCGCGCCCGCCGGTTCATGCGTGCGCTGGACCTGGAGCCGGCGCGTGTGGTGATCGAGCTCACCGAGGACTATCCCACCGCCGATTTCCGCTTCGTGCACGAGTCGCTCATGCTCTACCGGGCGATGGGATTCCGCGTCGCCATCGACGACCTGGGCGAGGGTTTCGCAAGCCTGCGGCTGTGGTCGGAGCTGAAGCCCGAATACGTGAAGGCCGACAAACATTTCGTCTGCGGCATCTCGCGCGATCCGGTGAAGCTGCAATTCCTGCGCGCGATCCAGCACATCGCCGAAAGCAGCGGCTCGCAGGTGATCGCCGAGGGCATCGAGGGGGCCGAGGATTTTCGCATCGCCAAGGACATCGGCATTGCCTGTGGGCAGGGCTGGTTCATCGGCCGCCCCGCCGCGGCGCCGAATACGCGCCTCACGGGCGAGGCGGAGCTGGCATTCGCGGATTCGCGCGTGCCGGTGGTGGCGACCCCGCGGCTGCGCGCGGGGACGGAGCCGCGCGCGCAGGACTTCCTTCGCGCGGTTCAACCGGCACAACCCGCCGACACGATTGCGCAGGTCCTGCAGGTTTTGTCCGCGCAGCCCCAGCTCACCGCGATCCCGGTGATCGATGGCGACGCCCTGCTGGGTGTTGTTTCGCGAACGCAGCTGGATCGGGTGGCCGCCGCCCCCGACGCGGCGCGCCTGACCGCACGGCCGTGTGTGGACGTCGTGGACGAGTCGCCGATCAGGGTTGAAGCCGCCCTCGACCTGTCCGCGCTCACGGCGTTGCTGGTGGAATCCGATGCGCGCCGCCTCGCCGACGGCTTCGTGATCGTCACCCGTGGGCGTTACCTCGGCATGGGCACCAGCGCGGACGTCATGCGCGCGTTGCAGACATCGCGCGTGCTCGCGGCCCGCTACACCAATCCGCTCACCATGCTGCCGGGACAGGTCCCCCTCAACGAACACCTCGAGCGGCTGCTGGCGAGCCCGGTCGCGTTCACCGCCTGGTTCGTCGAGGTCGACCGCATGCGCGGCCTCAACGATTGCCGCGGATTCGAGCAGGGGGACGCGCTGATCCACGACGTCGCGCGCATGCTGGAGGGAATTTGCCAGCCCGGCGTCGATTTCGTCGGGCACATCGCGGGCAGCCGCTTCGTGGTCCTCATGCAGAGCGAGGACTGGAAGGCCCGCGCGCAGCGGGCGCTGGCGCAATTTCCCGCCGCCGGCGCACCACACGTGGGGGCGGAAGCCGTCGAGCGCGGCTACTTCGCGGCCCGGGGCCGCGACGGCATCGATCGCGTGAGGCCCCTGCCGCGGATGGTTGCCGGCATCGTCCCGGTGCTGCCCGGCGTGTTCGAGTCACGCCACGAGGTCGTCGCGTGCGCCAAGCAGGCCGCGCGGGAAGCGATGAAACTGGCCGGCAGCGCGATCCACGTCGACGAGCAGCAGGGCAACGCCTACCCGCAATCGATCCTGTTTTGAGGAGCCGAGCGGTGTCGCCCGAAAGTTGTCTCTGACACCGGATTTCTAGGCCCGCCGCCAGACCTGCCAGCGTTCCTTGCCCTTGAAGACGTCGATCGAATCGGGCACCGGCGCGTCCTCGAGTCGCTCGAATGCGGGCGCGAGCAGCTGCTCGAGTTCGGCGGGCGTGTGCAGCGGGAAGGGCGGGCCGCGTTCTCCGGCATCAAAATAGAAATAGCCAGCGAGGACACCGCCGGGCTGCACCAGCTCGGCCACGCGCAGCGCCCACCCCCCCCAAAGCCCGCGGGGAAGGGCGCAGAGGAAGGCACGTTCGTAGACCACCGCAAACGGCGCTTCGGGCAGCGCGGCGAAGAAATCGCCGTGGCGCACGCGGGCGCCATGGGGACCCAGGACCGCGCGGGCCGCCGCAAGCGCTTCGTGGCTGAAATCGATGCCGAGCACATCCCACCGGCTTTCGGCGAAGAAACAAACGTCCCGGGCGCTGCCGCATCCGGGGACAAGCACCGAACGGGGCCCACCCGCGGCGGCAACAAAAGCGTGCAACTGTCGGGGCACGCGCCCCGCGTCCCACGGCGTGAAGCGTTCGCCGTACCGCAGGTCCCAGAACTTCGCGCCCGCCGGGTCGAGCTTCGGAAACGAGGGGATATCCACCCCCGAATGGTAACGCCGAACGGCTATACTTCAGCGCACGCCACGCACTTCATGATCCTTCGTTTTCTCCTCCTCCCATTGGCCGCTTTCCTCGCGGCCTGCTCCTCCGGTTCCGAGTCCCCGCGGTCGGCCATCGCGTTGACCGCTTGCCGGCTGCCCGGCATGGAGGCGCCGGCGCGTTGCGGCACAATCGAAGTGTGGGAAAACCGCGAGGCCCGCGCCGGCCGGCGGATCACGTTGCGTGTGGCGGTTGTCCCCGCGAAGCTGCGAGCGCGCGAGCCCGACCCGATTGTGGTCATCGCGGGCGGTCCGGGGCAGGGGGCGGTGTCGCTGGCGGCGCAGGTGATGCCGCTTTTCGGGCGCCTGAACGATGCGCGCGACGTGGTGTTCCTGGACCAGCGCGGCACCGGCAAGTCCAACCCGCTCGACTGCCAGGACGAAGGGCAACCGGCACAGACGCTGTTCGAGGACGCGCTGCCCGAACGCCTGGTGGCGAGCTGCCTTGCGAAGCTCGATGCCGACCCGCGCCAGTACGTGACGCCGGTTGCGGTCGAGGACCTCGACGAGGTCCGCGCCGCGCTGGGCTACGACAGGCTCAACCTCTGGGGCGGCTCCTACGGCACGCGCGCGGCGCTTGAATACGTCCGCCGCCACGGCGAACACGTGCGCTCGATCATCCTCGACGGCGTCGCGCCCGCCACGATGAAGCTGCCGCTTTCGTTTGTGCCCGATGGCGACGCCGCGCTCTCCCGCCTGATCGAGGCGTGTGAAGGCGAGGCGCAGTGCCGCAAGGCGTACCCGGACCTGCGCGTATTGATCGCGTCGCTGCGCGGGCAGCTCGCCCGCCGCCCGGCGCGCACCACGATCGAGGATCCCCGCACCGGCGACCGGACCTCGATCCAGGTGAACGAAAACGTGTTCCTCACCGGCCTCTTCCGCCCGCTCTACGTGGCCGAGCTCGCGAGCCTGCTGCCGCTGGGCATCTCGGCGGCGGCCTCCGGCGACTTCAACCCGCTGCTGGCCCAGAACCTGGAGCTCGCCGACGACATCGCCGAGAACCTGTCGATCGGCATGCACCTGTCGGTGATCTGCGCCGAGGACATCCCGCGCATCACCCCGGAGGACCTGGAGCAGCTGTCGCAATCCTTCTTCGGCCGCTCGCTGGTGGATGATTTCGTGCGCGCGTGCCGCCTGTGGCCGCGCGGCAAGCTGCCCGCGGACTACTACACGCCGGTGCACTCGGAGGTGCCCGCGCTGATCCTGTCCGGCGGCATCGACCCGGCCACGCCGCCGCGCCACGGCGACCTGGTTGCCGCCACGCTGCCCAATGCGCGCCACTTCGTCGCGCCCGCCCTCGGCCACGGGGTCAGCCTGCACGGCTGCGCGCCGCGCCTGATCGAAAGTTTCGTGCGCAGCGGCAGCGCCAAGGACCTCGACGGGAAATGCCTCCAGCGCATTCCGCGCCCGATGTTCGTGATGCCCCTCGGCGGGGCGCGGTGAGCGGGCCATGATCGAGGCCAGAAGCCTTGCCAAGCGGTTCGAAGGCGTCGACGCGGTGCGCCAGGTCTCGTTTGTCGCCCCCGACGGCGCGATCACCGGCCTGCTCGGGCCCAACGGCGCCGGCAAGACGACGACGCTGCGCATGATCTCGACGCTGGTGGCGCCGACGCAGGGATCGGCACTTGTGGATGGGGTGGACGGGGCGGCCGATCCGCTGGCGGTGCGCGCGGGCATCGGCATGCTTTCCGATGCGCGCGGGCTCTACGGGCGCCTCACGGCGCGGGAAAATATCGCCTACTACGGCGCGCTGCGGGGCATGGCGCCCGCGCAGGTGCAATCGGCCGTCACGCGACTGGGTGAAATGCTCGACATGGGCGCGCTCCTGGACCGGCGCACCGACGGCTTCTCGCAGGGCGAGCGCATGAAGGTGGCGATTGCCCGCACCCTGGTGCACGACCCGCCCAACGTCATGCTCGACGAGCCGAGCAACGGCCTGGACGTGATGACCACGCGCAACCTGCGCGAGGTCATCAAGCGCCTGCGCGAGGCCGGCAAGTGCGTGCTCTTCTCGAGCCACGTGATGCAGGAAGTCTCCGCGCTGTGCGACAACATCGTGATCGTGGCGCGTGGGACCGTGGTCGCCAGCGGCAGCGCGCCCGAGCTGCTCGCGGCCAGCGGCTGCTCCAACCTCGAGGACGCGTTCGTTCGCCTCGCGGGCGAGCAGGGCGCGCCATGAGGCCGGCGCTGCTTGTCGTTTTCCTCAAGGAACTGCGCGACGCCCTGCGCGACCGGCGCACCGCGCTGATGGTGCTGGTGGCCTCGATCCTCACCGGTCCGGTCACGCTGATCCTGGTGGCCCAGTTCGTCTCCGGGCTCGAGGAAAAGGCGTCGACGCTCAAGGTGCGCATGGTGGGCCAGGAACACGCGCCGGCGCTGGTCAACTTCCTGCGCCGCAACGACGTCGAGATCGAGGCGGCGCCGCCGGATTACGAGCCACGGATCAAGGAAGGCCGCCTCGACGCGGTGATTGTGGTGCCGGCCGATTTCGACGAACGCTACCTCGCCGGCGACGGCGCGAAGGTGGAGATCTTCTACGACGATTCGCGCACCGATTCGAGCCCCTCGATCCGGCAGGCGGAACGGCTGCTGCGTGCGTTCAACCGCGAGACCGGCATGTTGCGCATGATCGCGCGCGGCGTGAGCCCGGATCTGACCGAACCGGTGAAGGTGCAGCACGTGAACGCCGCCACGCCGAGGCAGAAGGGCGCGGTGCTGCTGTTCCTGATCTCGATGTTCGCGATCCTCTCGCCGCTGCTGGGAGGCATGACCATCGCCATCGATTCGACGGCGGGCGAACGCGAGCGCGGATCGCTCGAGCCGCTGCTCGCCAACCCGGTGCCGATCGGACAGGTGGTGATGGGCAAGTGGCTCGCGGCGTGGGCGTTTGCGTCGGGCGTGGCGATCCTCACGCTCGGCGGCTTCGTGATCGCGGCCTCGTTGTATGCCCAGAAGCGGCTTGCGTCGTTCATGGCATTCGGGGCGCCCGAATTCGTGCAGTTCGTCGCGGTGGTGGTGCCGTTCGCGGCCATGACCTCGGCGATCCAGATGCTGATCTGCACCTATGGGCGTTCGTACCGGGAAGCCCAGACGTACGTGAGCTACCTCGCCACGGCGGTTTCGTTTGTCCCGCTGGTGGTGATGTTCTCGGGGCTCAAGGATGCGTTCTGGCAGCTCATGGTGCCGGTGCTGGGCCAGCAGATGGTGCTCTCGCGCGTGGTGCGCGGCGATGCCTTCACCTTCGCGGATTGGGCGGTGCCCAGCGCGGTGGCCCTGCTGGTCGCGGCGGCGGGCGTGGCGATGGTGTCGCGGCTGCTGCGCGATGAGCGCATTGTCTTCGGCAGGAACTGACCAAAGCAGGATCGATGAAAAACAAGGTCTCACCCGCCGATCTGGCCGCGGTGTTCGAGCCCGGCGGGGTGCTCTCGAAGGCCGTGCCGGGGTTCAAGCATCGTCCGCAGCAGGTCGAATTCGCCGGCGCCGTGCTGGCCGCGATCGAATCGGGCGGCGCATTGATCGCCGAAGCCGGCACCGGCACCGGCAAGACCTTTGCCTACCTGGTCCCGGCCCTGCTGGCGGGCGGGCGCGTGATCCTGTCCACCGGGACCAAGACGCTGCAGGACCAGCTCTTCCATCGCGACCTGCCGCGGGTGCGGGCGGCGCTGGGCGTGTCGATCAACACCGCGCTGCTCAAGGGGCGCGCGAACTACGTCTGCCTGCACCACCTGGATGCGGCGGCGCAGCAGGGCACCTTCGGCGCGCGCGAAGAAGTCGCGCACATCCACAAGATCAGGAGCTTCGCGGCGCGCACCATGACCGGGGACCGCAGCGAATGCGCGGATGTCCCGGAAAACTCGCCGGCGTGGGTCCAGGCCACCTCGACGCGCGAGAACTGCCTGGGTTCCAGCTGCGGGCGCTACCAGGATTGTTTCGTGATGAAGGCGCGCAAGCGCGCCGCCGACGCCGACCTGATCGTGGTGAACCACCACCTGTTCTTCGCCGACGTGGCGCTGCGCGACGAAGGCGCGGCGGACCTGCTGCCGGCCGCCAACACCGTGATCTTCGACGAGGCGCACCACCTTCCGGACCTGGCGCGCCTCTTCTTCGGCGAATCCGTTTCAACCACGCAGCTGGTGGAACTTGCGCGCGACGTGCGCATCGCCGAAGCGCAACACGCGCGCGAGAGCAACGTGATGGGCGATGCCGCCGACGACGTGGAGAAAGCCGCGCGCGACGTGCGGCTGGCGCTGGGCAACGCCGCGGGCCGTGTCGCCCTGAACGCGATCCGCGACCGCAAGGTGTTTGATGCCTCGCTCGACAAGCTCGCCGTGGAGCTGACGGCGCTGGTCGAGAAGCTCCAGGGGCAGGAAGAGCGCGCGGAGGAAATCCGCAATTGCCGAGCCCGTGCCGGCGAATACCTGGGCCGTGTCGCCGAGTGGCGCGAGGCCGACGCGCGGCCGAGGGAAAACGCCTATGGCGAGGCGGACGGAGGTGACGTCGTGCGCTGGATCGAAGCCTATGCACATTCGGCCGCGCTCTACGTGACGCCGCTGGACGTGGGCCGCATCTTCAACGCCCAGATGCAGGGCGGCGAGAAGGCTTGGATCTTCACTTCCGCCACCCTGTCGGTGAACGGGGACTTCAAGCATTACCAGGGCGAAATGGGCCTTTCCGCCGCCGCCACACACAGCTGGCCGAGCCCGTTCGATTTCGACAACCAGGCGCTGCTCTACGTGCCGCAAGGCCTGCCCGATCCCAACACCGAAGGCTACGTGGAGGCGGTGATCGACGCGGCCTGGCCGGTGGTGCGCGCAAGCGGGGGGCATGCCTTCCTGCTCTTCACCAGCCTGCGCGCGATGGACCGTGGCCACGAGCGGCTGAAGGCGAAGCTCGAGGCCGAGGGGCTCGAGTGGCCGCTGATGCTGCAGGGGCGGGGTTCCAAGAACGAGCTGCTGGAGCGCTTCCGCCGCTCGCCCCATGCCGTCCTGGTGGGTTCGCAATCGTTCTGGGAAGGCGTGGACGTGAAGGGTGAGCAGCTTTCGGTGGTGGTGATCGACCGGCTGCCGTTCAATCCGCCGGACGATCCGGTGCTGGCGGCGTGTATCGACCGCATCAATCGCGCCGGCGGCAACGCTTTCATGGACTACCAGCTGCCGCGCGCGGTGATTGCGCTGAAGCAGGGGGCGGGCCGGCTGATCCGCGACGAGACCGACCGCGGGGCGTTGATGATCTGCGACCCGCGGCTGGTTGAAAAACCCTACGGCAAGCGCATCTGGAGGGCGCTGCCGCCGTTCCGGCGCACGCGCCTGCTTGCCGATGTGGAGAAGTTCTTCGGCACGCGCCCGGCGCTCATTCCGTCGGCGACTTGAGCTTCCAGCCCTCGGCGCAGGTCGTGACCTTGGGGAAATAGGCCTTGGTCGACTCGCAGTAGTTCATGTAAAGCGGGCCCTGGCTCGGCAGGCTGTCGCCCCGCGGGACCTCGGTGGTGGGCCCGGAGAAGGAGCCCTCCGGATAGGAGGCCTCGCGTTCGACTTCGCGGTAGATCACGGAGCTGCGCGGATAGTAGTTGTACCAGTACGGCGCGCCCCAGTAATACGAGCCCCACAACACCGGCACCCCGAAATAGAAGCTCCAGCGCGGCGCCCAGTAGCGCCCGTGCCCGCCCCAGTGCCCACCGCCATTCCAGCGACCGCCGCCGTTCCAGCGGCCACCGCCGTTCCAGTGTCGGCCTCCTCCACCCTGGTCGATGCCCGTGCCGCGCGGCATGGCCGATACACCACCCCCCCGGGAGCCGCGCGCCGCCGGGTTTTGTGCGGCCACGTCCACGGCAGCCGCCGCACCTCCGACCGCCAGGGCGGCGGCCAGCAACTTTACAGTCGCCTTCATCGATGGCTCCTTCCCCCGCATCGCGGGGCGTTTGTGGGGAGGCCGTCGGATCGGGCCGCCCATCCGGGCAACGCACCAGCCCGGGTAACGGATGACACAGATTACGCTGCGTTGGCTTCCAGTGTGAGGCGGGCTTCCAGCCCCCCGCCGGCACGCTCCAGCAGGTCGAGCCGCCCCCCGTGCAGGACCGCTACGCGGTCGGCGATCGCAAGGCCGAGACCCGCCCCGGAACTGCCGCAGCGCGACTCATCGCGGCGCGTGAACGGTTGCTTGAGACGTTCGACCAGTTCGGCCGGGATGCCGGGTCCGCGGTCGAGCACCGCGAGCATGACGTGGCCACCTTCGAAAGTGGTTCGAAGCAGGACGGCGCCGCCGGCGTGGCGCGCGGCATTGACGAGCAGGTTGTCCACGAGCCGCTGCATGGCCAGGGGGCGCAGCGTCAGCGGGGGCAGCTCGGCGAGTTCGCAGCTGACCTGGACCCCGGAGCGGGTGGCCCGGTCGGCGCTTGCGCGGGCCAGCTCCGAGAGGTTCACCGCTTCCAGCGGCTCCGCGGCCTCGCTGCGTGTGAAGTCGATGAACTGGTCGATGATCGCGCTCATGTCGTTGATGTCATCAACCATGCCGTGCTGCACCTGCGTGGCAACCTTTCCTTCCAGCATCTCCACGTCCAGCCGCATTCGCGCCAGCGGCGTGCGCAAATCGTGGGAAACGCCGGCGAGGAAGGTGGCGCGTTCGCGTTCCAGCTTGCGCAGGTCGGTGGCCATCTGGTTGAAGGCGCGGGCGAGGCCGCGGATCTCGCTCGGCCCGGCCTCGGTGACGGGTTGCGGATGGGTGCCGCGCCCCAGCTGCGCCGCGGCGCGTGCCAGCTCGCCGAGCGGGCGATTGAGCCGGAACAGGATGCCAAGCGTGGCCAGGATGGCGATGCCGAGGCCCGCGCCGATCCAGACCACCGTGGCGGCGAACGGATCGCGCTCCACGCGCGCGCGTGGAAAGGCCACCCAGAACTGGCGCTCGCCCGCGGGCAGGCGCACCCAGAGGACACGCGGGCGCGCCTGCGCGTCCGACGTATCCCCGTCGCGAACGTAGACGTCGGCCCCGGAACCGAAACTTTCGCGGATGCGTTCGCGGAAGAGCGCGAGGGTCGGACGATCGGTGACCGGGTGCATCTGCTCTTCCGCACGGCTCGGATCGATGCGGATGCCTTCCTGCTCCGCGATGCGCGCGATGAAGGCTTTCTCAGCGGTCGGGTCCATCGACTGCATCGCCGCGCTCACCGTCTTCAGGTGGCTCACGAAATGCCGCGTCGCCTGCGCGATGCGCGGCTGGGTGATGTAGTGGTCGAAGAGCAAGAGCGCCGCGGCCTGCGAGGTGACCAAGGCCGCCACCAGGACCGCGAAGGTGCGCCAAAGGAGCGATCCCGGGAGGAGTTTCACGCCGTCGCCCCTCCGTCGGGGACAAAAACATAACCGAAGCCCCAGACGGTCTGGATGAAGCGCGGGCTTTGCGGATCCTCGCCCAGCAGCCGGCGCAGGCGGGAGACTTGCACGTCGATCGAGCGGTCGCTGCTTTCCAGCTCGCGCCCACGCGCGAGCTCCATCAACTTGTCGCGCGACATCGGCTGGCGCGGATTCTGCGCCAGCGCCTTCAGCAACGCGAACTCGCCGGTGGTGAGCGCAACCGGCGCCCCGTCGCGTGCCAGCGCACGGATGGAAAGATCGAGCACAAACGGGCCGAAAGCCACGCGGTCCGCGTGCAGGCTGGGCGCGCCCGGGGTGGCCGGTGGCGCCTGGCGCCGCAGCACGGCGTTGATGCGCGCCACCAGCTCGCGCGGATTGAAGGGCTTGGAAAGGTAATCGTCGGCGCCCATCTCGAGGCCCACGATGCGATCCACGTCGTCGCCCTTGGCGGTGAGCATGATGATCGCGACCTGGCTGCCCGACGATCGCAGGCGCCGGCAGATCGCCAGGCCGTCCTCGCCCGGCAACATGAGGTCCAGCACGACCAGGTCGTAGCGCACGCGTGACATCTGGCGATCCATGGCGGGCGCCTCGGAGACCGTGTCGACGGCGAACCCCTGCTCGCCCAGGTAGCGCTTGAGGAGTTCGCGCAGGCGCAGGTCGTCGTCGACGACCAGGACCTTGTGGCGGGTTGGCTGCTGCGTCATGGCTTCATCGTATCGCGTCAACGCCGGCGCGCGCCGGCGCGTTTACATCTCGTTACCTCTTGAAGTAGGCGGGAAACCACTTTGGCCGTTGTACCGAATACGCTGTGGTCATGATGACCCGGCGATCCGCAGACGAAAAGGACATGTCCATGAAGATTGTTGCAACCCTGATCGCCATCGCGCTGGTCTCCACTGCGACGCTGGTGCTGGCCGGTGACAAGGAACACGGCGGCCATGCCCGCGGCGCCGGGATGGAGCGGCTGAAGGCCGCCGACGCCAATGCCGACGGCCTCATCAGCCGCGCCGAGGCCACCGCGCTGCCGCGTGTGGCGAAGAATTTCGACCAGATCGACGCAAACAAGGACGGCCAGCTGAGTGCCGACGAAATGCGCGCGTTCCACGAAGCACGCAAGGCGCAGCGGCACCAGCGCCACGCGGACGCCGCGGTCGAATCGAAGAAGTAGGCCATGCAATCCTCCTTGCGCACCCCGGCAATGCTGATCGCCGCGGGTGCGCTTTTTCTTTCCGGCGCGGCCGCGGCCGTGCCCATTGGTTATGAAGGAGCGCGCCACCTGCTTGCGCGCACCGGCTTCGGTGCCACCGATGCCGAAGTCCGCTCGCTCGCGGCGCTGGACGCCGGTGATGCCGTCGACAGGGTGCTCGCGACCGCGCGCCGCGAGGCGGTAACGCCGCCGCCCGCATTCGTCGCGCAGGCGCCGCTTCCCTACTACAAGCTTCGCGCCATGGACGCGCAGGCGCGCATGGCGCAGCAGCGGTTGAATGTCGAGCTTGGCCTGGAGCTGCGCGAGTGGTGGCTGGGCGAGATGCTCGCCACCCCGTCGCCCGTCACCGAGAAGATGACCCTCTTCTGGCACAACCACTTCGCCACCAGCCAGCAGAAGGTCCGCAGCCCACAGCTGATGTACCGGCAGAACGTGCTGCTGCGGCGCGAGGCGCTGGGAAATTTCGGCACGCTGCTGCATGCCGTGGCGAAGGATCCGGCGATGCTGGTCTACCTGGACAACGCGGGCAGCCGCAAGCTGGCGCCGAACGAAAATTTCGCGCGCGAGGTGATGGAGCTTTTCACCCTCGGCGAGGGGCACGGCTATTCGGAGCGCGACATCAAGGAGGCGGCGCGCGCTTTCACCGGGTGGAGCCTCGACCGCGAGAGTCTGGAATTCACCTTCCGGCGCGCTTTCCACGACGCCGGGGAGAAACACATTCTCGGTCGCAGCGGCCGCTTCGACGGCGATCAGGTGCTCGACCTGCTGCTTGAGCGTGAAGAGACGGCGCGGTTCGTGACCACCAAGCTGTGGAAGGAATTCGTATCGCCCTCGCCCGATGAGCACGAGGTGGCGCGGCTGGCCGCGCTTTTCCGCGACGCGCGCTACGAGGTGAAGCCGCTGCTTCGCGCGATGCTGGTCTCGGAAGCGTTCTGGTCCCGGGACAGCCGCGCGGCGTTGTGCAAGTCTCCGGTCGAACTCGTGGTGGGCACCCTGCGCACCTTCGAGATCCACCCCGCCACGTTGCGGCCCGCGGTGGTTGCGGTTGCGCTGCTGGGCCAGAACCCGATGTCGCCGCCCAACGTGAAGGGCTGGGCCGGCGGGCAGGCCTGGATCAACTCCTCGACGCTGCTGGCCCGCAAGCAGCTGCTGGAGCGAATGTTCCGCGGCGCGGAGGTCCAGGTCGAAGGGCCGGCGATGGCGATGACCGCGACGCCCGCGCCGGCTGCCGGGGACGAGACGGGCCGCGAGGCGCGCATGCGCCGCACGATGGAGCGCGGCATGCAGACCTACGCTTTCGACTGGGATCGGTGGTCGCGCACGCTGCCCGCCCAGGTGGACCTGCAAAGCCTGGTGCTCGCGCAAGCCGCGGTAAACCCGCCGTCGCCGCAGGCACCGGCGGCGCAGCGTGTGCGCCAG